>ERZ1370068.6669-contig-564_pt1 | contig 47819 bp, 76 predicted proteins | sample MGYA00561227_ERZ1370068 | MGnify/ENA primary metagenome ERZ1370068 (study PRJEB38410, sample SAMEA6850437) | metagenome | study: Metagenomic assessment of the ecological functions of the soil: analysis of the soil microbiota associated with the... | reverse complement strand
ATGTACTTCGTTCAATTACGTATTGCTCAGCGCCGCCGGGCAAACCAGCGCCGCGCGCCTGGCGTATCCGGGCTGGCGTGCCACCCTGGATGCGCTCGTGTTGCTCGTGGGCGCAGCTCGAGGCGACGCGCAGCGATCAGCTCCAGCCCGCTGCTGATTCACCTGCCAGGACGAAAAGACCACGTACCCGCACCCGGCGACGGTGGCGCTTTCGCCGCCGCGCTGCGGTACCTTCGCTCGAACCCCTCGAGAGACCAGTGACCGGCGCATTGCGCGTGGACGCGAGGCGAACGATCGCCCGGAGGCGTTGAAGCCGCTCGCGCTGCGGAGGCCGACTGCGGATTTCACGCCTGTATGTGGCGAGATGCGCCTCAAGCCGGAAGAGCTCGAGGTGCCCGAACCCGGTGTACGCCAGCCGCGAACGCGGCATCGTTGCCTGCCACCAGGCGCTCGAGCCCGTGTGGATCAAGCTCGTCAACCACTTCACAGCTGATCGCCACCGGACGCGCAGGTGCTGCGGCCGACGATCGCGGACTCGGTCGCCGGCCGCCGTGGTGTCCGTGTTTCGGCGGCTACGTGCCCGTCGGAGCTGCGGCTCGGCGATCGAGCGCGAGAAACTCTCGTCTCGAGCAAGCTCATCGCAAAGCTGCTCGAGCTCAGAGCGCACGCGCGCGTCGTTCACGGTGGAAGAAGCTTCGAGGCGCGCCGCGAAGTCAGCATCGCTGGCGGGCCAGTTCGAACTGCGCATCGACCGCATCGATTCCATCGAAGGCGGCGGCTACGCCATCCTCGACTACAAGTCGGCGAGCCGCGCGCGCCGCGCTGGCAGGGCGAAGCGGTGCGCGATCCGCAGCTGCTGGCGTACCTGATGGCCGAACGCGGGCGCAACGTGCAGGCGCTGGCCAATGTGTCGCTGGCCAACGGCCGCGCGAAGTTCAGCGGCAAGAGCTCGCACAAGGGGCTGCTGCCGGACGTCGGCGGGCTGCCGGGCATGAATCCCAACAAGGTGCCGCCGGAGCAGATCGCGGCCGCCTGGGAGGCGGAGACCGGACGCTGGCTGCACGGCCTGCAGATGCTGGCGGCCGCGTATCATCGCGGGCCACGCGCCCGTGCAGCCGGCCGCGGATGTCTGCCGCAACTGCCACCTGACGACGCTCTGCCGGCGCGTCGAGCTCGCGACCACGACTCACGTGCGGAGGAGGACGCATGAGACGCACTCGAAGCCGCCGATGCGCGCGCGCGCGAACGTGCGCTCGATGTCACGGACTCGTTCATCGTCCAGGCGCCGGCGGGCTCCGGGCAAGACCACCGGTACTCACGCAGCGGTACCTGCGACTGCTGACGACGGTCGACGAGCCCGAGCAGGTGCTCGCCATCACCTTCACGCGCAAGGCCGCCGGCGAAATGCGCGAGCGCGTGCAGAAGGCGCTCGAAGGCGACATCGAAGGTCGAATTCGCCGGCCGATGCGCTGACGCTCGAGCTCGCGGCCGCCGTGCGCGCGCACGCCGCGCAGCGCGGCTGGGGCATCGAGGACAGCGCGGCGCGCCTGCGCATCCAGACCATCGACGCGTTCAACGGCTATCTCGCCAACTCCGCTGCCCATCACGTCGCAGAACGGTTTCGGGCGCGACGCATCGCCGATGCGCCCGACGATCTGTACGCGATCGCCGCGCGCGAGACGCTGCGCGCACGCGGAGAGTCGATCCCGAGCTGCGCAAGGATTTCGAGCTCATCCTGCGGCGCCTCGATGACAGCTGGCGGCGGCTCGAGCCGCTGATCGCCGGCATGTTGCCGAGGCGCGCCGAGTGGCTGCCGAACCTGCCGCAGCTTTCCGGCGAAGCGCTGGTGCCGAAGATCGAAGCCAGCCTCGCGGCCATCGTGGCCGAAGAGCTGGCCGACGGCCGCGGCGGCTGTTCCCGTCGAGCTTCATCGAAGCAGGCGAGTGCGCTGGCGCGCTTTCGCCGCGCAACACGTCGATCCGCACGATCTCGGACGCTCGCGGGCTGGCGCGAGCTGGCGATGGACCGCCGCTGCCGTCGGCGCTCGCCGACCTCGGCCGCTGGCGCGGCATCGCCAGGCTTGCGCTGACGAAAGAGGGCACGCCGCGCAAGACAGCTCAACAAGAACGATGGCATTCCCGCCGGACAACGCGCATCGGCAAGACGCTGCGCGACGACTGGTTCGCGCGGCTGGTCGCTCGATCGACCGCCAGCAGCTGGCCGCGCTCGAACCATCATCGGCGCGTTGCCCGATCCGCAGCGTTCCCGAGAAGCGCACGCGGCGCACTCGACGCGCTCGCGCGACTGCTGCTGCTGGCCGGCCGCGCAGCTCACGCGGCATGTTCAACCTGCACGGCGAATGCGATCACACCGAGATCGCCGGCGCCGCGCGTGCGCGCGCTCGACCGAAGACAGCAGCCCGACGCCGCTGGCCGAACGCATCGGCACGCGGCTCATGCACATCCTCGTCGATGAATTCCAGGACACCTCGCGCGATCAGATACGACCTGCTGCGCACGCTCACGCAGGACTGGTCCAGCGGTGACGGGCGCACGCTGTTCCTGGTCGGCGATCCGATGCAGTCCATCTATGGATTTCGCAATGCGGAAGTGGGCCGCTTTTCGACGGTGCGCGCCGCCGGACTCGCTGGACTTGCCGCTCACGGCGCTGGAACTGCGCCGCAATTTCCGCTCGGCGCCGGGCGCTGGTGCACTGGTGCAACGACAGTCTTCGCGCGCGTATTTCCCGCGGCGGACGACGTGCGCCGGAGCGCCGTGCGGCACCTGGCGAGCGTCGCCGGCGCGAACGCGCAGCTCGACGGCGAGCCGCGCATCTATCGCGTCGAAGGCGACCGACTGCGCGCGCGCCGAAGCCGACACGGTGGCGCGATCTCATCGCGGAACTCAAGCGCAACGCGCCCGGGTGAAAGCATCGCCGTGCTCGCCGGTGCGCGTCCGCACCTGCGCGCGATTCGCGAGGCGTCTGGCGAATCGCGCGCGTGCCCTTCATCGGCGTGAAGCTCGAACCGCTGGCGGACGTCAGCCGTGGTGCGCGATCTGGAAGCGCTGGCGCGGGCGCTCGAGTCGCCGCTCGACCGCGTCGCGTGGCTGGCCGTGCTGCGTGCGCCGTTCGTCGGACTGACGCTTGCGGATCTGACCGCGGTCAGCGAAGCCGCTGGCGACGCTCCATCGATCGTCGGCGTTGCTCGGGTGACATTCCCGGCCTGTCGCCGGACGGTGTCGAGCGACTGCTGCGCGCGAAGCCGCTGCTGCTCGTCGGGCTGGCGGAACGCGAGCGCGAACCGCGCGCGCACCTGGTCGAGCGCACCTGGCTGGCGCTCGGCGGCGCCTCGGCCTGCGCAGACCGCGCGAGCTTCGCACATGCACGGCGGTTCCTCGCGGCGCTCGACGAAGAAGACCGCAAGCGCATGCGCGGCCGTCAGCTCGATCTCGATCGGCTCATGGAACGCCTGTACGCGGAAGATCCCGGCGCAACCGGACGCCGTGTCGCTGATGACCATTCACGGCGCCAAGGGACTGGAGTTCGATCATGTGTTCGTGGTCGGCGTGGGATTGCGCGGCCGCGCCGATGATCCGCGCCTGCTGAACTGGCTCGAGATTCCGCGCGAGCAGGGCGGCGATCACCTGGTGATGGCGCCCATCCGCGTTCGCGGCGATGACGACGAAGGCGAGGACGACGCCATCAATCGTCTATCTGAAGCTGTTGCATCGCGAGCGCGCCCGCGCGGAGCGCTGCGCGCCAGGCCTATGTTGCGCTGACGCGCGCCAAGCGTTCGCTGCACCTGTTCGTGCATCCGCGCGTGAAGGGAAACCGACGGCGCGCTCGACTTCGGCGCCGATGCGAACTCGCTGCTGCACAACCTCTGGCCCGCCATCGGCGCAGACGCCGCGAGCTTTCGACGTCGCTGGGCGGCGAAGCGAAGTCAGACGGAGACATCGCGCCCGCGGTCGACGCAGACGCGCCAGCGCCTGCCGCGCAGACTCGCGCCGCTCGCAGCCGCCCGCCGACGTGCGCGGCGCGCGGCGAAATCCTGCCGCTCCAGCGCGGAGCAGGACGAAATCGAATTCAGCTGGGCGCGCCAGACCGCGCGCCGCGTCGGCACCGTGGTGCACGAGGCGCTGGAACGATTCGGGCGCGCCGGACTTCCGGCGACGGACGAACTGCCGCGCATGCGCGCGCGACTCGAATCGCGCCTGCAGGCGCTCGGCATCGAGACGGAGCGCAGCGAAGCGACGGCGCCGAGTTCGCGCTGAAGGCGCTGCGCGCGACGCTGGCCGATGCCACGGGCCGCTGGCTGTTCGATCCGGCCACACGCAGGCGCAGTCGGAGCTCGCGCTCTCGGGTGTGCGTGGCGCGCAGATCGTCAACGCGGTGATCGATCGCACTTTCGTCGACGCCGACGGCACGCGCTGGGTGGTGGATTTCAAGACCAGTCCGCACGAGGGCGGCGATCTCGCGAGAATTCCTCGATGAGGAAGCTGAAGCGATACTCGGCGCAGCTGACGCGCTATCGCGCACCTGGCGCGCCAGCTGGGACCGCAACCGGTGCGCGCCGGCCTGTACTTACCCGCTGCTCGCCGCGTGGCGCGAGGTCGACGTCGGTTAGAAGGATCCTTCGAAACTGAAGGCGCTGCGCCCGAAGCGCGTCGGGCGGTGCGCCGAGCGTGATCTCGCGCACCAGCCGTTCGGCATTCGCCGTGCGCCCGGTGATGAATCCCTGGACGAGATACGAGCTCGGGCGCGGACAGCGTGACCGTTCCGCCTCACCATGAACGGGCCGCCGAGATCGCGCAGCTGGCCCACCACGTTGCCGTTTGTCGCTGGCGCGCCGTCGAACGTCAGCTCATACGAACCCAGCTCGAGTGGGTTCGCACCCACCTGGCGGAAATCGTGCAGCTCGATGGATCCCTGCAGCGAGGCGAGGGCGGGCCCGTCGGGACAACACCACGCGCTTTGAACTCGGCGACGACGTTGCCGCGCTGATCGCGTGGAAATTTCGCGATGAAGGCCGGGTCGAGCGGGAAGCTCGCGGTGACGGCGTGCAGCTCACCGCTGCCGTCGAGCCCGACGTCGAGATCGGCGCGCGCGTTCAGCGAATTGCCGCGAAAGCGTCACGTCGCCAGTGCCGCCCGGGTGAACCTTGCCGGCGGGTTCGTGTGGCATCGTCCAGCGCCCAGTTTGAGGCGGAACATTCACCATTCCAGATGGAGCTGCCGACTCGGGCATTTCACCTCTCGTCACCGGGGGCGGCAGCTCGGTCACCTTCACCGATCTTTCGGTCAGCGGACTCCGCCGGCCCCCGGACGCTCATCTTCTCGACCGGGGGCTCACTTCGGACACCAGCGCAACGTTCAGCAACCCTGATCGCCGGTAGAGCGGGGCAGATCGCGGCCAACTCACCCGGTCACCCAGTCGGGGACGGTCAGTACTCCGGTGGCCTCGCTGCGCCGTCGCGGTGATCGTCAGCTGCTGACGTGCGCCGGCAATCCGCGTGTCCGGGGGTAAACCGTCACCTTCGCGCGATCGCCCTCCCGGCGGTGGCAGCCTCAACGCGATCTCCACCCCAGATCGCCGATGCGACGGCTGTGCGCCACCGTGAGCGGCGACTGGACTCTGGGGCCGGCAGCGGGGTCCAACACGGTCACGGCCACAGCAACGGGCAGCGGCATATCCGGTGGTCCCGTCAGCTTACCGCGCGACCGGAACTGCGGGCGGCGCCGGCACCATCGCGCTCAACGCCGGTAATGGGCAGAGTGCCGCAGCCGGCAGCGGAAGGTCGCCAGTGGCCCCGTCGGTAGTCAAGGTCACCGATGCGGGCGAAGCCTGGTTCGGAGATATCGCGGTGACCTTTGCGGTCGCCTCGGGCGGCGGCAGCATCACCGGCGGCACCGCGACGACCAATCCCCTTCCGGGCATCGCGGCCGGTGGGAGCCGGGGCCGCCCGGACGCTGGCGGGCGCCAATACCCTGCGAGAGCAACGCGGCGTGGTCCGAGCGGCAGCCCGGTGCACTTCACCGCGACAGGTGGCCGGGCCGCCGACCCGCCCGGGACCACTACCGCGACGGTCCCAGCCGGCACCGCCGGTCAGATCACGGTGATTGCCGTCATCCTCAGCGGGACCAGCATGGCAACTCCGGTCTCGAGCGGCGGTGCCACCGTAGCGGCGTGACGGTGACCGGGGCCAATAGTGCCACAGCCACCGTCACCGACACCCGGCGATGGGACCCGGCTACCGGCGCGGTACACTCCACCGCCTCCGGCACCGACCAGATCGCCATCACCACCTGAACGGCACCGCCAGTCGGCGGGAGCCCCTATTCCGAGCGTGGTCTCGCCCGCCGCCGCCACCAAGCTCGGGTTCGTGACTCAACCCTACCCGCGGTCACGGCGGGGCGGCGCGATCTCCCCGGCGGTTCGGGTCTGCGATCCAGGACGCCGGGCGGCAACGACTCATCACGAGCTCCACCTCGCGCCGATTGCTCCTGGCGAGTCGGCACCAACCTCCCGAGTGGTGCCACGCGGTGAGTGGTGGCGGTCCGATCTGCCGCGGTGAATGGCATAGCGTCGTTCCCGGCGCTGAGCCTGAACCATTCCGGCACGGGCTATACCCTGGTGGCCACTTCAGCACCGCTCACTCCGGTGCCACCAGCACCCGCTTCTCACGGTGAGCGCCGGAGCCGCGGATCAGCTGGGTATCACGACCCAGCCTTCTGCCACCGCACAGAGCGGTGCGGTGCAATTCGCTACGCAGCCGGTGATTCAGCTGCGGGACGCGCCGTCGGCAGCCCGGTGAGCCAGGCCAACGTCTCGGTGACCGTAGTGGCGAGCGGCGGAACTCCCTGGGCGGCACCGCCAGCGCGCTCAGACCAACGCGAGCGGTGTCTGCGACGTTCAGCGCCTCTCTCGCCCACGGGAACGGCTGCGGCAACTACACGCTCTACCTTCCAGGCCAGCTGGGCTCACACTCGGCCACCTCCAACAGCATCGCCCCCAGCGTCGGCCGGGTCCGCGACGACGATCACCAAGAGCGCGGGGATGCTCAGAGTGCGCGCCGGCGGGGAGCGCCCTGCCGATCGATCCCGGCGGTGCTGGTCACCGACGTAAGGCTGGCAACCCCGCAGCCGGACGCAAAGCGTGACCTTCGCGGTGGCCACTGGCGGCGGGAGCCTCACCGGCGGGAACGCGACGACCGACGTGAACGGCATCGCGACGGTGGGGAGCTGGACCCTGGGCGTGGTGGCGGGGCCCAACACGCTGACGCAGCGACGTTCGGCGGGCCTGATGCGGCTCGCCACCGCTCACCTTCACGGCGACCGGCACCACCGGTGCCGCTACCCAGCTGGTGATCACGACTCCAGCCCTCCCGCGAGTGCCCAGAGCGGCGTTCTCACTTCGCTACCCAGCCGGTGGTGCAGTTGCGGGACGGCAATGGGAACAACGTAGCCCAGTCCGGGGTGAGCGCGATTGCCGTCGCCCGATCGCTTCGGGCGGTGGCACTCTTGGTGGGACGCCCACCGCCGGCCCATTTGGTCTCGGCGGAACGCGTCGGGCTGGTCTTACGCGCCTGGACACTCAGACCGGCGACGCGGTGGGGCGGTCACACGCCCCTGCAGTTCACCCTCGACAGGCCTCTCGGCCGCCACTTCCGGCACAATCACCCGTGACCGGCGTGGTCCGGCCGCCGACATCGCCGCTGAAGTCACGCTGGGAAGTTTCAACCGGACCGCGACGTTTGCGGGGACCGCTGCTTAGCGGTGGATCCTGCGGTCCTGGTGACCGACGCGAGTGGGAACTCGGTGGGCAGCGTCGCGGTGACCTTCTCGGTTCTCACCGGTGGTGGCAGCGTTTCGCCCGCGACGCCGGTCAATACCACGATCTCCGGCACTGCCACGGTGACCAGCTGGACTCTGGGGAGTGTCCGCGGGTTCCAACACGCTCAGGGCAACCTCAGGGTCGCTCAACGGCAGCCCCGATCACCTTCACGGCGAATGGCGTCCCGAATAATGCGACCCGTCCTGGCGGTCGAAACTCAGCCTTCGGCCAATGCGCAAAGCGGCGTTGTCTTCCCGCAGCGGCCGGTGATTCAGCTGGAGGACGCCAGTGGGAATCCGGTGACCCAGGCGGGCGCAGGTACAGTCCGCCTCGATCGCGAGTGGTGGCGGGTCGCTGGTGGCAACAACGCCGCCACCGACCAATCCGAGCGGCCTCGCGACCTTCAACAATCTGTCCATCAGCGGGACCGTCTGGTGACTCGCACCCTGTCGTTCACGGCGACCGCCTTCGTGGCTGTGAGACTCCACGGCAGCATCGTGGTCGCTGCGGACCGCGCGCAGACCCGCCAAGAACGCGGGTGATGGGCAGACCGCCGCGGTGGTACCGCAGTCGCCGTGGATCCGGCGGTGCTGGTCACCGACGCGCGAGCGGCAATCCCGTGGCTAACGTCAATGTGACTTTCGCGGTGGCCACTGGCGGCGGGAGTATCACCGGCGGGGCCAGCGACCACCAACACCAGCGGCATCGCGACCGTGGGAAGCTGACCTGGGCAATACGGCCGGCTCCAACACTCTCACCGCGACGTCGGGCCGGCCTGACCGGATCACCCGCGACCTTCACCGCCACCGGTACGGCGGGGGCTGCCCACCACCTCACATCATCACGACTTCAACCGGTCCGCGACGGCGCAGAGGTGGCATCGCCTTCCGCAACAGCCGGTGCTTCAGTTGCGCGACCAGTGCCGGCGAACATCGTGAACCAGAGCAACCGTCCGGTGACCGCCACTATCGCGTCGGGCGGTGGGACACTGGGCGGCACCGCCACGGTCCAGACCAACGCCAGCGGTGTTGTGACATTCTCCGGTCTCTCCATCGCTGATCTGGTCGGTCCCACACCCTCGGCTTCTCAACAGGTGTTCTCACCGGGGCCACGTCTGGAACGCATCACGCTCCAGTGCCGGTCTGCGGCGACGATCGCCAAGAGCGCGGGTGATGCTCAAAAGTGCGGCGGCGGGAAGCACCCTGCCGGTCGAATCCAGCGGTGCTGGTCACCGACGGGGCAGGTAACCCGGTGGCGGGCGCTGGCGCGCGGCCTTCGCGGTGGCCACCGGCGGCGGGAGCTTACGACCGGGCGGCAATGCTACCAGCTGACGTGAGCGGCATCGCGACGGTGGGGAAGCGCTGGACCCTGGGAGCGGTGGCGGGGCCCAATGACGCGACTGCGACGTCGGCGGGGCTGAACCGGCTCGCCGCTCACCTTCACGGCGACCGGCACTACCGGCGCCGCCAACCGATCTGTGCCATCACCAGCCAGCCGAGCGCCACGGCGCGGAGCGGCATCGGCAGATCGCTACTCAGCTTCGATCGCTGCAGCTCCGCGGCGAGCAGTAACGGCAACGGTGTCGCAGGCCAGCGTTGAACGTTACCGCCACGGTAAAGCACCGGCGGCAACCTCACCGGGACCCTGACGGTGCCCAACGCCAGCGCCTCGGGGGCGGCGGCATTCGATGATCTGGTGATCAGCGGGCTGGTCGGCACCGCTCATCGCTTCAGACTTCTGGCCGCCCGGGAGCCTGACCCCCGCCACCGTCCAGACACCATCAGCCCTCGCCAGCGCGGGCACGCGCGACCAAGTTTGGGCGTCAACCGCCAGCCGCTGTCCACCGCGGCACAGAGCGGGGTGGCCATCGCGGTGCAGCCCGGTGATCCAGATCCAGGATGCGAAGCGGGCAGCAGCGTAAACCAGGGAACGGCACCACCATCACGGCGCGCTTCTGCCTCCGGCACTGGGACTCTTTACCAGCACGCCACTGCGATTGACCAACGCGGGCGGTCTCGCGACCTTCGCCGGACTCGCGATCAGCGGGACGGCGGGCAGCTACACCCTGCAATACGACGGGGGCGGCAACTCCCACCCTGGACGTCACCTCACCAACGCGATCACTCCTGAATCCGGACCGGCCAACCACGTCACCATCACTGGCCACAACCGCCGCCCAGCGCCTCGAGCAGGGGTCGCGCGCTGTCGCCGCAGCCGGTGCGCCAGCTTGCGTGACGAGGCGGGGACGCCGTGTCGCGAGACGGCGCGTCGATCTACGGCGCGCCCATCGCGCTCGGGGACCGGAGGGTCGCTGGCAGCGCACTGGTGGCGGCCACCACGGACGCTTCGCGATTGGCGAAGCGACCTTCACTAACCTCACCCTCAGCGGGTCGGCCGGGAACTTCACCCTGAGCTGGCGGCACCGGGCTTACCGCAGCGGTGTCGAGCACTATCGCACTCGGCGCCGGATCCGGCAGCGTCTTGACCATCACCACCCAGCCCAGCGCATCGGCGCAGAATGGGGTGGCGTCTCGGTCAGCAGCCTGTGATCCAGTTGCGCGACGGGTCCAACAACCTGGTGAACTCAGGCTGGGGTTCAGGTGACGGCGGCGATTCAACGGGTGGGGTCGCTCAGCGGCAACTACCACCGCGACGACCAACGGCAGTGGCGGTAGCCACCTTCTCCGCGCTTGAGATCAACGGGACGACCGGCGCCAGGACCCTCATCTTCTCGGCCAACACCTTCCAGGCCGTGACTTCGGCCTCCATCAACATCGCCCCCTGGTCCCGCGACCCAGCTCACCTTCAACACCACGGCGCCGTCTTCCAGCGTGCAGAGCGAGCGCCGCATTCCCGACCCAGCCGGTGGTCCAGCTGCGGGACCAGAGCGGCAACAACGTGAGGTCAGAACAACGTCTCCTGTGAACGTCGGCATCGCGTCGGGCGGCGGGACGCTGGGGAGGCACCTTTCCCGGTGAATACCAACGGGAGTAGCCAGGCAGTCCCTCACCAACCTGAACATCCAATGGCGTGGTGAGGGAACCGGACCCTGACCTTCAGCTCCGGCAGTCTGTCGAAGATGCGACCACCCGGGCAGATCAATGTGACCGCCGGCACCGGCCGATGAGGCTCACCATCACGACCTGCAACCTCCGCCAGGCGCGAGCGGCGTGGACGCCGCCGTTCCCGCAGCAGCCGGTGATTCAGCTGCGATGACGCGCGGCCGGCAACGCCGGCTGAGTCAGGCCGGGGCGAAGTGTCGACGCAGATGCCGCCACGGGCGGTGCGGCACTGAGCGGGAAACACTGCGCGGTCACGACCAATGGCAGTGGCGCTGCGGCCTTCAGCAACCTTCGGGAGCTGAGCGGCACCGCCGGTGCCAACACCCTTGCATTCAGCTCGACCGGCCTCAACACGGCGTGAACTTCCGGCGACGATCACCGCTTGGCGCGGGGTCCGCGACCGAGCTCAGCATCACCACACAGCCGTCGGCCAGCGCGCAGAACGCGATTGCCTTCGGCGCAGCAGCCGGCCATCCAGCTCCGGGACGCGGCCAACAACCCGGTGAGCCAGCTCAACGTACCGATCACCGTGACGATCGCCCGGGTGGGGGCGCGCTCACCGGCAGCACCACCACGGTCAACACCAATGCGAGCGGCCTGGCCACGTTTACCAACCTGCGGATCACCGACCAGGTGGGCAATCACACCCTGAGCTTCACCTCGGGCAGTCTGGACGGCGGTTACCTCGGGAACTCATCGATCTCAACGGCCGGCAACGCCACCACCATCGCGGCCAGTGCCGGCGATGGTCAGAGCGCCACGGCGGGCACCGCGGTCCCCATTGATCCGGAGGTCTGGTCACTCGACGTGAGCGGCAACCCGGTCCAGGGCGAGAGCGTCACCGTTTCGCGGTGGCCGTCGGGCGGTGGGACTGTGGTGCCCACCTCAGCGATCCTGACGGACGCGTCCGGTAACGCGGCAGCCACGAGGCTGGGACTTCTGGCACCACTGGCTGGCCCCAACACCCTGACCGCCACCTCCGCCGGCCTCAACGGGAGTCCGCTCACCTTCGATGCCACCGGCAACGGCCGGCGCGGCGACGAAATTGACTATCACCACCCAGCCGTCGGCCAGCGGCGCAGAACGCGATTGTCTTTGGCCAACAGCCGGCGATTCAGCCTCGGGACGGGCCCGACAACGCGGTGAGTCAGGCGCGGCGTGCCGGTCACCGTGGCGATCGCCTCCGGTGGCGGGTCGCGCTCACCGGCGCACCACAACCGTGAATACGACTGCGAACGGCCTGGCCACCTTCACCAACCTGCGGATCACCGACCAGGTGGGGAACCACACCCTGACTTTCACCTCGGGTAGCCTGACGCCGGCCACCTCGGGAATCATTGACCTCAACGCCGGCACGGCGACTACCATCGCCGCGAGCGCCGGTGACGGGCAGACCGCCGGATGCAGGTACCGATGTTGCGGTACCACCCGAGGTAGTGGTCACCGATGTGAGCGGGAACGGGGTCAGCGGGTGAATGTGGCCTTCGCGGTTGCTTCGGGTGGAGGCACCGTCGTACCGACCACGCCGATAGCGACCAGACATTAATGGCAACGCCGCGGTGAACAGCTGGACGCTCGGCACCACCCCCGGCACCAATACCGTGACGGCGACGTCGGGAAGTCTGAAATGGCAGCCCTGTAACGTTCACCGCAGCCGGTGTGGCGGGCGCGCCGGCCAAATTCACCTCACCACACAACCGTCGAGTACCGCACAGAACGCCATCGCATTCCCGCAACAGCCGGTGCTTCAACTGCGGGACGCCAACAACAATCCGGTGAGCCAGAATGGGGTGCCGGTCACTGCATCAATCCTGAGCGGCGGTGGATCTTTGGGAGGCAGCACCCTGACAATCAACACGGACTTCAGCGGGGAGGCCACGTTCCCGGATCTGGATATCCCACCGGCACGGTGGGGAACCATACCCTGAGGTTCACTTCCAGCTTTCCCGCAGTGACTTCGAGTACGATCAACCTGACCGCCGGCGACCCTACCTCCATCGTAGCCCAGGCGGGGAATAACCAGAATGCGACGGTTGGAACGGCGGTTGCGGTGGATCCGAGGGTGCTGATCCGGGATGTGAGCAACAACCCGGTGCCCGAACATTGCGGTGACCTTCGCGGTACAATCTGGAGGGGGCAATGCCACCGGACTTAATCCGTCAACCGACAACAGTGGTCCGGCAGCGGTCGGGAGCTGGACTCTGGGCACTGGGGCAGGGAGCAATAGCCTGCGCGCAACGTCAGGAACTCTTACCGGTAGCCCGGTGACCTTTCACTGCCACCGGCAATCCCGATGTGGCCGACGCGGGGCAGAGCACGGCCACGGTCCCGACGGCACCGATACTGGCCCAGACGCCCATCACCGTTCAGGCCCGGGACCAGTTCGGTAACGCGCTTGACCACCGGCGGGTCGGACGTGGAAGGTGACGGTCACCGGGACCAACACCGCCAATACGACCGTCAACCGACAACGGTGACGGCACCTATACCGCCACCTACTTGCCGGTTCTCCCCGGGGCTGATACGATCACTATTACCCTGGACGGTGGCCAGATCAGTGGCAGCCCGTTTACCAGTAATGTAGGATCATAGTGTTGCAGGACCGGTCTAGCATGGACTCGTCGTGCTGCGCTTCCTGCTGTCCTTCTCCTCCTCACCATAGGCTGCGGACAAGACCTCGTCCTGCCTCGGCAGGGCGGTCCGGCATTGGTCGCGGTCGTCTCCGGCAGGCGCCAGCAGGGCATCGTCAACGATGCCGTGCAGGATTCCCTGGTCATCAAGGTCACAGACTTCGAAGGCCGTCCGGTGGCAGGGCAGCCGATCGGGACCAACCTGCTCATCGGGCGGATCGGTCCAGGCCGCCGGCCCCCGAACCGATGATGCCGGGCGGCTCGCATTCCGCTGGGTCCTCGGCACTCAGGCGGGTACGCAGACCGTGCAGATCGGCGTCGGGGATTCTTCCGGATCTCCCATCCAGCAGTCTTCACCGCGACGGCCCTTCCTGCCGCCGCCAAGGACGCTGCAGCGAATCGCGGGAGATCAGACAGGTTGGCCGAAGCAGGGCAGGTCCTGCCTGCGATGCTGGCGGTAAAGGTCACGGACAAGTACGGCAATCGCGGTGTCCGGGATCCAAGTCAATCTGGAATCCGGGACAAGGCGGGGTAAACCCGACGAGCTCGGTGTCGAACAGCACGGGTCGAGCCGAGACGGCCTGGACTCTGGGTGGTGGAGCGGGCCAGCAGAGCCTGGTCGCGAAGCTCGATCCCGCGCCCAGCGTCACCGTGGGCTTCACGGCGCACGGCCACTCCGGGTGCGCCTCCGATCCTCGAGGTCAACGACTCAACCGTCCGACACCGCCCATCACAACGTGCCCTTCCCTCGCCAGCCGGTCATTCAGCTGACTGATCCCACCGGTGCTCCGCAGGCCATTTCCGGCATTGCCGGTGACGGCGGCCGTCGCGAGCGGCGGTGGTACTCTGAGCGGCCAAACCACGGTGATCACCGATGCGCGGCAGGGCAGGCGGCCTATACCGACCTTTCCTCTTCGGACCGACCGGCGACTACGTGCTGCTCTTTGCGGCACCGGGATATCTGACCGCGACCTCCGCACAGCATCAGGCTGGTGCAGCGGGGTCCCAGCGCTTCGCTCTCCTCGATCTCCGCCAATCCGCTCACCATCACGGCGGGCACCGGTAGCTTCGGTGATCACGGTGACGATGCGGGACTCGACTCGGATTGCCGATCCAGGGCCTCTACAGTCACTCTGACCGCCAGCGGTTCGGGTAATACCGTGACCCAGCCTTCCCAGGTCACCGATGCGGCGGGCAGACTACTGGCAGCCTCTCCTCCACTGTCGCCGAGACCAAGCGAGTCGAGGCATCGGTGGGAACGCTGGACCTGGACGACGAGGTCGATATCACGGTGGTGGCCGGGCATACCGGCACCGACTACTACCGACGCCAATGTCCCCAAGGGCAGAGCGGCTCCGGTTCACCGATATTGAGATCGAGACGCCGCGATGCCTTCCGGCAACGACATCAAGACCGGAGGCTTTGCCAGCCGTTTCCTGATCCGGTGAGCGGTACCAACAGCGCGACACCAACGGTGCGTGGATAACAACGACGGGACTTATTCGGCGCGTGTACCTGCCGTATTCCAAGGGTACTGACCGCCTCGATATCACATTCGACGGCAACCCAATCAGCGGAAGCCCCTACTTCAGCGACGTCAACTAGCGCCGGTTGCGCGGGCCGAGCGCGCTCGGGTTGCGTCTGCTCTGGCCGCTCACTAAGATTGGCCCCGCGCCCTGGTGGTGAAACTGGTAGACACGCTATCTTGAGGGGTAGTGCCGAAAGGCGTCGCGGTTCGAATCCGCGCCAGGGCATGGTGGGATCAAGGCTGGCTTTCAATCTTCAATCTGCAATCTTCAATCTGCAATCCAACTGGCCACTGTAGCTCAGGGGTAGAGCTCTCGATTCGTAATCGAGCGGTCGTCGGTTCAATTCCGACCAGTGGCTCTGCCAAATTGAGAATGATGAATGGCTGATTGAAGATTGGTGGAGCGTCCAACCCACTCCGCCAAACCCGCCTCCGGATTCCGGACCGCGGGGTTTGTGATTTTCAGATTCAGCCTTACTCGGCCATCCGCTTGTACAGCCAGTACTCCGGGCCCGCCAGTTCTTCGGGCCAGTCGGCGAAATGCTGATGCCCGCGCCAGCCGTTGTGTTCCTCCACTTCGTCCTGCTCGGTACTCCCGTCCGACGTCGCCATCGCCGAGCCAGGAAGTGTCGTCGGGGAGATGCACGTCCCCTCGCCACGCTTCCGTGGCATCCCAAGGCTCTTCGATTGGAGCGATCGTCAGCCATCAAACGCGTACGGCATCGTGTCCCTCCCTCGCGGGTACTCCCACCCACCCCGCGTTCCCCATGCTTGCACATCAAAGCATGAGTGATGCCACACGTCGCTGTTTTCGCCTCCTTTCGCGTTATTTGACGGTGTTTCCGGGCACTGTACAAGAGTGATGCACCACCTCGCAGCCAATCTGCAATCTGAAATCTTCAATCTTCAATCTACCCTTCAGCACTTCCTCAGCCATGTAGCCGACGGGGACCGGGCCCTGCCGCATGAACCGTTCGTGGAACTCCCGGGCCGAGAACTTGTCCCCTTGCTTCTGGCGCAGCCTGCTCGCGCAACGCGAGGATCGCGTTCTTGCCCAGGTTGTAGGTGATCGCCTGCGTTGGCCACTTGGAGTAGCGGTAGATGGCCCGTGTGGCTCCCTCCACGATCGCTTTGGCCTTCGCATCGCTGCGCTACCGCGGCCGCCGCCTTGGGATAGAACGACACGTGTTCGGTGAAGAAGTCGATCGCCTCGGCGAAGGTCATGCGTCCGGTGTGGAGACCGGTGTCCACCCGGACCCGCACCGCGCGCAGCAGCTGGCCCTGCAGCTCGTAGAGATGCTCCGCCGCCGTGTAGAACCCGTGGGGACGTCCTTCCACCGGCTCGGCCATCAGCTCCTCGCTGTACGAGTGCCCAGCCTTCCGGTGGAATTGGAGTCGAGCCACATCGCGGAGGAATCCTCGACTGCGCCCGCAGTGAACCAGCGGACGTTGGAGATCTCGGCCGCATGCTGGTTCATGTACTTGTAGTGCCAGTCGTGGCCCGGGAAGCCTTCGTGCACTGCGGTGTCGGCGACCGACGCGCGATTGTTGAGCTTGAGCGCCGCGGGATCGTTGCCGGTCGGCGTGAGATAGAATCGGCCCACGCCGGTCTTCTTGAATGGGCGGCGCCGGATAGTAGGCCGCGTCGATCGTGCTGCGGAGAACCGGCGGAGTCGGGCGTCGACATCGAGCCGGTAGTCCTGCGGGATGTCGAACAGCCGATGTTCCCGCCCGAAGGTCTACGGCTCGCTTGCCGGCGTCGATGTACCACTGGAGCAGCTCGTCGTCGTTACGCGGTGAGTCCTTTGGACAGGTGACTCCATCGCCGCGCGGATGCCGTCGCGTTTCTCGGCGTCGGTTCCGAAGGGAAGCGAGAGCCCGCCTCCTTGGCCACCTCCTGGGCGACCTCGAAGATCTTGGTTCTCGTAGAGAGTGGTCTGCTCGAGCCCGTAGTCCCAGAGTTGCGCCGCGGTGCGCTTCTCCTGGAGGACATTCTCCAGTCGCCACTGGTATTCCTTCTCACCCGCACTGAAGTGGTCGGTGACATCGTGAGGATCGTAGGTCTTGAGCAGGAAGGCGGCGAAGTCTTCCCAGGCATCGGCTGCCTGTCGGCCCGGAAGACTCGAGATCACCCAGGGTCGCAGCCAGCGAAGGGCCGGCTCCCGAGGAAGGACTTGGCACGTAGTCGTGAAGCGTGGTACCTGGAAATACTCGGCGTTGGCCTTCGAACCGCTGACGCCGTCGCGCTCCACCATGCGGTGATCGGGAACGATTCCCCGCCGCCTTCCCGGCCTCCAGGTTGGCCTTTGCCACCTCGAGGTAAGGAGGAATCGCGCGCGACTCGCTCGACCACCAGTCCCCATTCCTCCTCCGTGCCGAGCTCCGGACTTCCCTCCGCGCCACCCGACATCCCCTGGATCTGCCAGTCCACGCCACGGAACGGCTCGGCCACGTAGGTATCGATCGCCCGCTGATACTGCTTCGAGATCGTCCAGCTGGTGGAGCATGAAGCGGAGCTGGGCCGTCATCACCTGGTGATCTACCCGGCTCACCGCGCTCGAGCTTGGTCGGTCGATCGCCGCGAGCTCCTTGCTTATGCCCGAGGTAGAAGGTCCGTTCGTCACCCAGCGCCGGCGGCCGGTAATCGCGAAGCCGACTGTTGATCTTCGCGAGCGACGGGTCGTAGCCGTCGCCGCCGCAGATAGGTGGCCGTCACCGGATTCAGCTCGAGCGCCTTCAGGAAATAGCGGTCCCTGAGGGCAAGGAACGCGCTGGTCGGCCTTAGCTGGCGCCGGATTTCGCCGGTGCCGGTGCAGGCTGGGATGTGGCGCAGGATGCCGAACGCGATGGCCAGCTTCGCCGGTATGCCGCAGGAAGGTGCGACGGTGCATGGTGTTGGGAGAAGGGAGAAGGGAGAAGGGAGGAACGGTGAACGGCGGAACGGGGAACGGGAAACAGGGGAAACGGGAATGGCGCGGGATGAGTCTACAATGGCTGGCCTCCTGGCGACAGCCGACCCATGGGCAATCTGTGCAGGCCGCATGTCCGCCTATCCGCCTGTCCGCCCGTCCGCCTGTCCGCCTGTCCGCCTGTCCGCCCTGCTCGCCTGACCGCCCCGTCCGCCGTCCGCCGGCTCCGTTCGCCTTCCGCCCCCGTCGCAGCCTGCAGGACTATGGGTGGAGACGCCGCTGCGCAGAGTGGAGTCCACACCGAATGAATTGACGTAACATTAATTATAACAATAACTTAAGCTCTTTAGACAGGTTGGCCCGCGACGTGCTTCCAGTAGCGCCCGCGAGGCTGGCCTCGGGAAAGGTCTCTCCGGGATCGCAGGTCGTTCGAAGGGTGCGCTCTGTGGTTCAACCCGGGGCTGGCCGCGCGCCACTTGTTGGAATTCGATAGGACTGTGGACTCGACGAGAGTCGTATGCGTCGGTCTGAGCCTCGAGTCTAAGGCCCAAGATCCGTATGCTCTCGGCCGTCTCCCGTCTCCTGCTCTCCTCGTTGCTCCCGCTCTGCCCCGTCTCCCGTCGTCCCGTCTCGCCGTCTCCCGTCCTACCGAAGCCGAGCGGGCTGAGAGCAAGCGACGGCTGACGAGCCACCGGCTGGTCTCCACCTGCTGACTCATGACTCGATTGGGCACCACGAGTGCGATCATGGCGAGCGCCGCCGCGTTCCGATCGCCGACTGCGGTAACCGGTCCGCCGCAGCCGGCCGCACGTCGTGGATCGTTGCGATCCCAAACCCCACCACAAAGCCCGCGATAATCCCCGCCCAGGTGATGCTCATCCATTTCTCCGCCTCGGCGATTTTCTCGGGCGGAGAGACTGGTTCCCGTGACACTGACCAGGCTGCCGTCCACCAGCCAGGCGAGCAGCATCCCGGTGAAGACCAGGAGGCCGAAGATGGTCTGGCGCCATCCGATAGGTGGCCAGCTGCCGGGTCCAGCGGTGATAGCGGAGTTGGACCGCGCCCATCACGATTCCGGATACCAGCCAGAGCAGAATCGGCAGGTAAAAGAGTCGTGCGGAGGGTCCCAGGGAAAACGTCACATCATCCAACTTCCCGACCGGGATGAGGCTTGACCCAGATGAGCAGGCGCGATGGCCCCGGCGACCAGCTCGGTAATCGCCTCGAAGCGGGAGACCCGCAGCGGATCCGGCTTCCGCTTTTCCCAGGCATCGAGTCCGCCCGCCTTGGCCTGCGACCGATCGATCATGGCGAAGACCAGGGTCATGATGGCGAAGGCGTAGGCCGCGACCCGGAAGACCCAGCCGAACAGCGATCCCCAGGTGAGAGACGAGATCCCGGCATGGGAGAGCAGGAGCACCATGCCGACGATCGTGGCCGGGAGCAGATAGAAGAGCAGCCAGCCGGTCAGGATGCGTCCGGTAAATCGGAAAGACCGCCGGCCCGATCAGGTAGCGCTGGGGCAGGTACCGCCCCGCGACCGCCATCGGTGCCCCGCGCTGCTTGAGCAGCGCGTCGAGCTCGGCATCGGTCAGCGATCTGCCGAGTGAGCTTTCACGCTCCTCGATCTGAGAACGCGGGTCCTCCGACAGCTCGGCGATGATGTCGTCCCGCTGGTCCCGGGGCAGCCAGAACCGGACGTTGAGCGGAGATAGCGATCGAGTGTGGTCATGGCTATCATCCCTTGAGAATGCCGTTCAGTGCTTCGCCGATCTGTTTCCACTCGGCCTGCAGCTGCTTGAGTACCGCCTCGCCCGTCGGGCGAGAGTTTGTAGAACCGCTTGTTGCGCTTGTCCTGCTCTCGCCACTCACTCACCAGAAGCCCCTGGGTTTCCAGCCGGCGGAGCAGGGGATAGAGCGTCCCTTCGTCCATCGCCAGTCCATGATCCTCCAGCGCCTTCCGCAGGGTGTAGCCGTACTGCTCGCTGCGCAGCTCGGCCATGACCGCTGGCGAGGATCAGGCTGCCGCGGCGCAGCTCGAGGCGGAGGTTTTCGATCAGATCAGGGGTCATGAGCAGTACAGTGTCGCATATAGTGTGTGGTATATACTATGTGATACACAGTATAATGTCAATAGCGGCGTCGGATACAATCCTCTGTCGTGCGCCGAGCATCTGACAGATGACTCTCTTTCAGGGACTCAATCATGTTCGGCAACAACTTCCTTCATGTGGCTGCTCTATTCTCTGCCCTCCTGGTCAGCCCTCCGCCGTTCAAACCCTCCGATTCGTAGGGACTCGGCCACCTCGCTGGAGCCGAAGGTCGGCGGAGATCGCTCCGACCGGCGGCCATGACCGTGCTCGTGCTCGGCCACACGGCGACCCTGTTGCCCAACGGGCTGGTGTTGATCGCTGGGGGGATGGAGCGAAACGGAGCCATCTTCGGCACGGCAGAGTTGTACGACCCGGCCACCGGTCGGCTTTCGTGCGACTACCGGGTCGATGAGTACACCGCGGGTTGGGCACAGCGCGACGCTGCTGGGGGACGGTCGAGTCCTGCTGGCCGGCGGCTGGGACAGCCGGGGAACTCTGGCGAGCGGTGAGCTCTATGATCCCGCTTCCGACCGGTTTGGTCCACCGGCAGCATGGCGGACCTCCGCGGCGACTTCACGGCCACCCTAGCTTCCGAGCGGCAAGGTACTGGTTGCTGGTGGTGAGGGTGACAGGGCGCTCGCGAGGGCGGAGCTGTATGACCCGGTATGCCGGAGAGTTTTCACCGACCGGCCCGATGCACGCGGGGCGTACCATGCACACCGCGACACTGCTCTCGAGCGGCGCGGTGTTGATAGTCAGCGGAGGGGAATACGAACACCCGCTGGCCTCGGCGGAGTTGTACCGATGTGGAATCGGGCACCTTCGCCGAAACCGGTCGCATGGGCGCGGTGCGATACAAGCACGCGGCGATGCGGTCTGCCGGACGGTACGGTCCTGGTGCTGGGCGGCCCTGACGCCCGCGACTGGAAGGGACTCGAGGCGAGCACCGAGCTCTACGACCTGCGTCAGGCTCGCTTCTCGGCGGCTACCGCGATGGCGACCCGCGATTCAAGTTCCCGGCCGCCCTGGTTCCTCCTGACCGATGGGAACCGTGCTCATCGGTGGAGGGGCTCGGCAGCCTGAGGTCTATGATCCCGCGCAGCACAGGTTTGCCCCAACCCGTGGACACGCTGGACGCCGCCCGGTACTACTCGACCGCGACTCGGCTGAATGATGGCAGGGTGCTGATTGCGGGTGGCTATGATCGGACGTCTGTGGCAACCAGTGGGCGCGTGGATCTATCGGCCGTGACGGCTGATGGCTAACGGCTAACGGCTGGACTGCTGACGGCTAACAGCCTAACCGCTACCCGCTTTACGCGCCGAGTACGGCCTAAGGGCACTCTTGTCGCCGCCGCCCTCCCACCCCACCTTTCCGGGGTCCGTCAGCACCGCTTCCTCTATCGGGACCACGATGATGACCAAACTTGAAAAGCCTCTTAAGCGCGAGCTCGATATTGATGGCCAGCCCTACGTGCTCGACGATCTCTCCCCAGGGCCTGCTGCTCACCATCAAAGGAAAGCGGAAAGGCCGTGAGCTGACCTGGAAGGACCTGATCTCTGGAGACGCGGCCCTCGCGGTGGCGCTGAACGCGTCGGTCGAGGGGCATGCCGAGCCGGGGATGTGGGATGAGGATTGAGGGATTGAGGGATTGAGGGAATGAGGGATTGAAGGATGCTTGTCGCTCTCGAGGCGCTGCCCTGAGCGCAGCGAAGGGCACCGTTCTGCGCTTGACCCCGGCCGACTATCGGGGAATCAGCAGGGACACCATGTCTCCCTCCTCGACCGTGATCGGCTCGGTCAGGATGGGGTGGGTTCCTCCGATCGGATCGGCCGCGAAGCGCAGTGAGACCGGACCGGTACCACGATGAACGGCAGGATCGCGCAGGTACGCGTGACGTTGTTTCCCGTCGCGATCCCCGAGCCGGATGCGTTCCGACTGGTAGACCACGTAGATCGTCATGTCTTCAAAGGCGCGGTTGTCCACCTCGACAGCGGCGCTGCTGACGTGTCGGCGGTGGAGGAGTCGACCGAAGCGGTCGCGCTCGAGACTCCCAGCGGCAGGGGCGGTGTCTTTCGGCGGAGTATTGGAGCCGCAGGCAACCAGCAAACCGAGAGAGGTGCCCAGGGGAAGCAGGAAACGAAACATGGGGGCTCCTATTGCTGCAGGCGGTGAATTGCTCCCGCCGGTATCGTGAATCGAAATATTCGCAACTGGTCGCCGGTCGCCGAGCACTTCCCCGGGCAGGGGGCGGGCAGCTTACCGGCCCGTCGACACTCGGTGGTAGGAATGCCGCAGGAGTCGCAGCAAAGTGGTCGGCTTGAGTAAGCTGACGGCTGATGGCCTGGTCTGACGGCTAGAACGGGACGTAGCGCAGCCCGGTAGCGCACCTGAATGGGGTTCAGGGGGTCGCGGGTTCAAATCCCGCCGTCCCGATTGGTCTCCAATCCAACTCGCAGCAATAAGTTACCGGCGGGGCTGACCTTCTTACTGGGCGCGCCCCGCCGCTCGATTTGTGTGCGGTTGTGTGGCCTGCGCGGCCAATTACGAGCAGTGGACGTCAGGAGTTATCGATGATCCAGCAGGCCATCGCAGCTGCTACGGAGCACATGCCCCGCCTCCTACGCTTTAATGGGAGTGACTGGAGCACGAGGTAAAGGGCGCCTTCAGGGAATTCGTCTTTACCAACTTCTGCGCCCACTTTTGCCCCCATCATTATGGGGGTTGATCTGGTGTAGTCGTGGCAGCGGACAACGAGCAGAGCAAGCAGAGACAGACATCATTGTTTACGACAAGCGAGGTCTTCCACCGGTTTTTCTGGCGGGCGACCGAGGTCTCTTTCCGATCGACAGCGTTCTGATTGCAATCGAAGCAAAGAGCACATTGCGGCGCGAGTAATTATCGCCAGCTTGTCGCGTCCGCACGACGTTTATCGCCCCACGGGCCACGAACCCATCGGGGATGCACAATGACCCAGGAAACCTTCCTGGTCAGCGTGCCATGTATCCTCTCTGGCCGCCTTCGCCTATACGAGCGATTCTACCAAAAGACGAATGGGAGCGGTTGAGCAGCAAGAGCCTGGTGGGAGGGAATTCTCTTCGATCAATCTGCGTTCGATAAAGGCGTGTGTGGAGTCACAGGAGGCCATTCGCCAGCACGACTTAAGGTCAACGCTGCAAAAATTTATGCCACCGTCTGAATCGCATTGAGGAGGTCGCCGCCTCCGTGGGCCATACAGACTTCAGACTGGCTGCGATGAGTGACGCCGCCTAACAAGACAGGGGTCGTAATCGCTATGGCCATCGGGCTGAACAGAACGCTGTTTGAAATCTTTCTTCGGGAACGCTCTGCGTCTCAGGGCCAACGCGATCAGCTCGCGTTCTGCTCCCTGTGATCCTCACCCGCTTCATCGCCGCAGCCTTTCATGTAGCGTCATGCGTGTGCCAGCTGTGGCTACCCGGATCGAACGCACGCTACACCCTGCAGCCCGGCTTAGAAGCCACGATCGCTGCTGCACGACCGTTTGGCCGGATCACGTCTTTTTCGCGATCCGGCGGTTTTCGCGGGAGCGTCACCGATTCGTTCCTCCGTCCGCGATTGCCGCCGATTCCCCGATTGCGGCAAGGTTCACGAAGGGCCGAGTGGCCCGGAATCGACCGATGAAACGCTTCCAGGGCGTCGTGGGCGCATGGAGCGCTTCCGGCATGACTGGTTGCAATCGACGCAGCCAACGCGCAGCTTGCGATCGGCATCGCGATTAGCCTCCAGCCGTGACACTCTCCGCTGTCCGGCTCCGCTGCGTTGCAGCCGCAGGGGTCGGTCCCGCTCCTCGCGTAGCGTTGTCCAGATTCTTCATCCGGGCGATGCGGTCATCGAGATCGCGATCGCCGTTTCTTCCTGCGCCTGCTTCGGCGTGCGTGACGGTCTTATCGCCGAGGTGGTGAATTCAAACCGCAAAACTGCCGCGAAGGTCCAGGACGTCCGGCAAAGCCCGTGGGCGCAAGCGTGCTGAAGGCTCCCGTGACGATGCCCGCAATTCGTTACGGCGCTGCTGAACAGCCACGTGCTGAGCTGGCAGTCCGAAAAGACACGAGTGCCAATCTTTACATCAATCGATCACATCGAGCGCAGCCACACCGAACGACCGCTGATCCCCCGGAAGTGTCTTGGAAGGCCCTGGTTTTGCGGAGCGAGAGGTCAGAAAAGTGAGGCCGCCAACGCCAGTTGGCACGACCGTCCAAAGACGCCGAGCGCGGACCGGAGCGGTTGGCGCCTGGCAGCCCGGCCCGCCCGCCTGGGCCGAATCAAGGTCAAAATCTGCGGCGATCCGGTGATTGCGCTGCGAGCGCGAAAATAGTGCCGCTGACAACCAAGAGCCCACCGACGGGCGTCAGGAACGCGCGAACAGAAATCCGAACCCGAGCGGTTGTTCGTGAACGTCCCGGCGATGATGAGCGGCACCACTCCGAAGCGCAACGAGGCCGAAGCCCATGCGGACCAGTCGCGACTGCTGCACGGGCGGGCTGAACACGGCCAGCGACACAAGTGCTATCAGAGCGATCGGCAGCAGCAAGCTGGAGTCTCAGTTTCGCCGCCACCGCCATGAAGTTCATGAAGGTCAGGACGGTCGTGAAGTAGGCCAGCGCAAGCCCTTGCCAATGGAATCGATGTGAGGGACGGCATCGCGAAAGAACTCCCAGGAGTTTGCTCCCCGGCAGCAGCCTCGCGACCATGGAGACGATCAAGACGACGCCGACGACGGGCACGATAATCGCGGCTCGCTTGAGGCCGTTTGTGGACCTACATCTCTTTATCGGTCCCAGCCGTCAGGTTTCGGAGGGTCCGGGCATCTTCATGCCCGCCTTCACGCCCGTTTCACTGCAGATACGGCGGCGTGTTGTTCGCAATGCCCTTGAACTCGTCGTCGGTCAGCGGCAACAGCTTCCGCATCGCCGTCCACACGCCGCCCGGCGTGGCAGCAGCCGTCGTTGCATCGGAGCCGAACAGAACTCGGGTCGGGAAGCCGCCTGATCGCCGTGGCCCAGCGCTGCGCATTGTCTGGAGTCGGAGGCTCGCCCAGCGTCGTCGCGTCGAAATACAGATGGCGCGTCCGCGGATCGTTCCATGCGCTACCGCGTCGACGAAGACTTCGAGGCCTGCTGGGCGCCTTCGTCCTGCGGCGATCCGGCGCTGGCGAGGTGCGCGACTTGCACGACCACGTCCGGCGCCGCGGGCAGGAGCTCGTTCAGGAAGATCACTGCCTCCTCGCGCCCCCACGGCAACTTCGCTGTGACCGACGCGCGGACGTGCGCCACGATCGCCATCCGACGGTCGTTCGCCGCCTGGAAGACCCGTCGCACCTGTGCGATGTGTTCGGGATTGTGGTAGTCGACGACGGAGTTGCCGAAGTGCAGTTTGAGGCCGCGGCGAAGGTTCGGATCGGCGGCACAGCGGGCCAGCTCCTCGAGCGCGTAGTCCTTCAACGGGTTCAGCCCGCAGAATCCGGATCAGACGGTCTGGAAACTGTGCGACCTGTTTGCTGGTCCAGTCATTGTCGCGTTTGAGCTTCTCCTGCGGCGTGGTCAGCGCTTTCGAGAAGGCTGCTCGTAGATGTAGGCCGTGGACAGGACGACTGCGCGTTTGATGCCGGCCGCGTCGAGCTGCTCGATCAGGTCGGCGGCGGTTCGAGGCTTCACTGGGGCCACCGGCGCCGTCGTCGTCATGAGTGCCGCGAGCTCGGGGCTGAACAGGTGCTGATGGTGGTCAGCGAGCGGCACCGGCGGCCTCGTGTTGGGAGTTCCTGCACCGAGGCTTGAGCGAACGCGAGCCAGCCCAAGGCGAGGGCGACTGCGCATTGCAAGTCGAGTCTGCATCATCGGCATCGACGTCCGTGCGGACGGAGAGACCGAGCCTATCACACAGGGTCATGCTCTCGATCAGACCGGAAGCCTCGCGACAAGCCGTCCTGCCCGGTCTTGAAGCTTCCGCCGATCAGCGTCCGCCGCCTCTGCTCTACTACCTAGCTGTGATCTCTAATGACGTTGTTCACTCGGGACTCCTTGGAAAGAATGGGCGTTACCACACGTTCCATTCAGTCCGAGAGGGGCCCCGAGTGAAGCTTCATCGTAACGCCAAGACGACACCGACTATGCGCGCGCTCATCGTCCATCGCATCCGCCAGGAACAGTGGCCGCCCGCCGAGGCGGCGGCCGCCGCGGGCGTCAGCGTGCGGACCACGTACAAATGGCTGCGGCGGCACCGCCTCGGTGGGCGGCCGGCGCTCGAGGACGCGTCCTCTCGCCCCCACTGCCAGCCGCGCCGCACTTCGCCCGACACGGTCGCGGCGATCGTCGCGGCACGCTACGAGCGACGCACCGGCTGGGCGATCGCCACATCTCTTCACGTGCCGCGTTCCACAGTGGCCGCCGTGCTCGTGCGGGCCGGGCTGAATCGCCTGGCGCGGCTCAGAACCACCCGTGCCCGTCGTTCGCTACGAGCGCGCGCGGCCCGGCGAGTTGGTCCACCTCGATACGAAACCCCTCGGGCGTATTCTGCGCGTCGGTCATCGCATCCATCCCCAGCAGCGCAGCGGCGTCGGCGCCGGATGGGATACGTGCACGTGGCCGTCGATGATTACAGTCGGGCGGCCTACGTCGAAGTCCTGCCGGATCAAACCGGCGCAACGACCGCGGCCTTTTACGGCGCACCGTCGGCTGGTTTGCGCGGCGCGGCATCACCGTCTCGCGCGTCCTGACCGACAACGGCAGCGGCTACATCAGTCGACGATTTCGGGCCGCAGCGGAGCGCTGCCGCGTACGCTTGACGCGCACGCGGCCGTACGCCCCCAGACCAATGGCAAAGCCGAACGCTTCATTCAGACGCTGATTCGCGGCTGGGCCTACGCCGTGTCCTATCCCAGCTCGTGGCGCCGCACGCTTGCGCTCCGGCCGTGGCTTCGGCATTACAACATCGAGCGGCCACACGCCGCCCTCGGCTACCAACCACCGTGCGTCCGTTTTCCGAGGCTCGCGCAGTGAATAACCTTGTCCAGAACTCACACCTAGCTACTTCGCGGTGAAGAAATGACCGCGTAAGTGACTGCATTATACCGGACCGACGGCGGCCGGCTGTGACGAAACGCTTCATTAGACGATTGCGACGATTGATCTGACGTACCACACTGGCACACATCATCCGCCGCTCGCTCACCGTCACGAGTCATAATGGCGGACAAGGAGCAGGCATGGGAGACAAGGGTGGCAAGAAAGACAAGGAAAAAGGCAAGCAACAGCAGGTGAAGAAAGAGAAACAAGAGGCACAGCGGAAGCAGGACAAGGCCCGGCCAAGGACTCCGTAGCGAGGAAGCTCGTCCCGCATCCATCCCGCGCCGCTCCGTCACTGCGCGCCGTGCGGCGTCGCCGATGAGCGCCGTTGCGTCCGACTGGCTGCAGGTCCCCGCGTCACTGCCGGAGCTGAGGCTGCGGCGATGCGAGATCGGCCGCGCACCCGACGAACGTGTCGGTGTCGAACCGGTGATTCACGGCAAAGTGGGGCACGTACTCGTCCATCGCGTCCGCGAGGCGACGAGTGATCCGCGACGGGTTCCGTGCCGCCGGCTCGAACAGAAATGCGGTTCCATCGACACGATAGACGACCCACGCGTGCTGACGATCGATCTCCGTCGAATCATCACTGACGACGCGGCCGACAATGAACTCGGCATCGATCCCGATCTCGCCGAGCTTGCGCCAGGCCCACAACGCAAAGTCCTCGCAGTCGCCGCGGCGCAGTCTCTCGAAGCTGGCGGGATGCTGCCACACGTCGCGCTCATGAAACAGTTCGAGGTCCGCGACGTACTCGCAGGTCTGCAACCACGCGACGATGTCGTCGATGGACTGCACCGGCACGGAGCTTGGGCCTCGGAAGTACTCAGCGAACGGCTGCATGGACCCGGGCCCGAAGACGGTCGCTGGTACTCCGTATCGCCAAACGGTCCCAAGCCGATTCGCGGCCAACCAGGCGCGCCGCGAGGCGTAGGACCGGTGCCACGAAGCCTACGAAGCGGCCCCGTCTTCTGCAATGGCCGGCATCCAAGGAATTTGACGCAATTCGGCTCCAATCGTTCAACTGACCGCTGGCAGCCGGCGGCTCGATACTGCGAATCGTGCTGTCGTTGATGATGGCCGTCGTTCGAGGCGGGCGGCCGGTCCCCGAATCCTGCGTCGCGCCGGACCAAGACGCTCCGGCGGCAGATGAAGTTCGTCGCGAAGCAGCTGTTCTAAAGCACCGGCGAAGCCGCCCGATCTTCGTAGCCACGGGAGCTCGAGCTCGCGGTGGCTGGCAAGTCAGCGTCATCGCCTGCAATCGGACACGCCGTTCACGGTGACGGTGATGGGATTGTTTCCGGCGGCTGTTGGCTTGCTCCTACAACCGAAAGCGGTGTGACTGCACGCGCCCTTTGCCGTCCCATGCCTCGAAGAGATAGAGAGTGCCTTGCGCAAGGGAAAAGGTGGGCGCCTGGGGCACCTGGGCGACAAACGCCTGATGGCCGGCAGTGAACGATGACTGGTTGGGCCCAATCTGGAACTTCAGATTCCAGCATCTATTCCAGCACTCGCTTTGATTCGACAGCGGTTTCACATCCCAAACGACAGCGTTGTCGGCGGTGTTTGTGATTCGAATCCTTGAGATGTCCGGAGGGATCCTGCCAAGCACGTCGATGTGAGCGATGACCTGACCATCGTGCGGTGCGTCGAAGTCGAGGGGCGGCCCTCCAGTCACATACCAGAGTGCAACCTGACCCAATGGCACGGCGGGCCATAGGAGACCGATGAAAACAAGAAGCGCGCTGCCGAGCCAGAGCAGCCCCGGTTTCACGACCGCTGCGGTTCTCGACACGAGGTTCACGACCGTGGACATAGCCGGCCTCCCTCCCTGCATTCGGTGTGGTGCGTGATTGTATGCCAAGAAACGGGCTCTGCGACCGCCGACCATCCTCTCAACAACCTACATCGGGCAGCAAGCGCGCTCGTCAAAGAACTGGAAGCCCGCGCGAAGCGATGCGGCGTGAGCGATCCTGACTCAACTGAGATTGCGACACTACCTGACAGGCGCGCGTGTAGCGCCAATCCGAGAGGTACAGTGAAACCCGGACTCTTTGCGCCCAGTGCGGAGACCTCGCCACGTCGGAGATGCTCGCCAAAGTGCGCGCTCAAGACCGCGACGAAGGATTGCATGCAGCTGTCAGCCTCCTCAGACGCATAATTCTGACGGAACCGCTTGCCGATCCCTGGTGGACATGACGGAGCCGAAATGACTAGCAGGCTGCTCGTCGTTGTCGTAGCGCTCGCGCCGGTGATGAGCGTGCTCGTCGCTCAGGCGCCCGCGGGCGGCGTGTCGCGCGCCGTCCATCAGAGCACCGACGACTGGCCGGCCTACGGTGGAGGGCCTGAACAGACTCGATACTCTACGCTGACCCAGATTAACCGCGCGAACATCGGCCGACTCAGGTCGCTTGGCAGTTCGACCCCGCGAAGGCCAGATCGCTGGCCGCTTCCAGGTCAATCCGATTGTGATCGAGTCCACGTTGTGCCTGATCACCCCGGAGGCAGCCTCATCGCGCTGGACGGCGCCACTGGAACGTTGAAATGGTCGTGGAATTCCGGCACACGCGCGCAGGGACGCGGTGTCACCTATTGGTCGAGCGGCAGCGAGAAGCGCCTGCTGGCGTCTTTCGGTCGCTACGTCTACGCTTTCGATCCACTCACCGGCCGGCCACTCACGAATTTCGGCCGCGACGGACGGATCGATTTGCATCAAGACCTCGGTCGCGATCCTGAGCAGCAGTCCGTCGGATTGTCGACGCCCGGTGTGATCTATAAGGACACCTACATTGTCGGCGGACGTAAATCAGAAGGGTTGCCGGCATCACCCGGAGACATCCGCGCCTACGATGTCCGTTCGGGCCAGCTGAAGTGGTCGTTCCACACGATCCGCATCCTGGCGAGTTCGGTTACGAGACGTGGCCGAAGGACGCATGGACATGCAGCGGCTCCGCGAACAACTGGGCCGGCATGGCCGTCGACGTGCGTCGCGGCATCGTGTTCGTCCCCACTGGTTCTGCGGCCGCCGACTTTTACGGTGCGAATCGGCTCGGCGACAATCTCTTTGCCAATACCCTGCTTGCGCTCGACGCCGAGACCGGCAAGCGGATCTGGCACTTCCAGGCGGTCAAACACGACATCTGGGATCGCGACTTTCCGTCGCCGCCGACCCTCGTGACGGTGCGAGCGCAACGGTCAGTCGATCGACGCGGTTGCACAGACGACCAAGCACGGCGTGCTCTACCTGTTCGATCGAGCGAACGGCACGCCGCTGTTCCCAATCGAGTACCGCCGCGTGCCTCCGAGCGCCGTAGAAGGTGAGGTCGCGTCCTGAGACGCAGCCGTTCCCAACCAAGCCGGCTCCCTTTGCCCGCCAACTGCTCACCGAGGATGCTGACGATGCGGACTCCGCAGGCGCATCAGTGGGCGGTGGACCAGTTTCGGAACATTTCGCAGCGCGGGCCAATTCGTACCGTTCGAACTCGGACGCGAGACGGTCATCTTTCCGGGTTTTGATGGTGGTGCCGAGTGGGGTGGCTCGGCCTTCGATCCCGCGACCGGAGTGATCTACGTCAACGCCAATGACATCCCATGGTCAACCTCGATCGCGCGCGACCACGGCAACGGCGACCCTCGGTCGTCGGACGTACGTGAATCAGTGTGCGGGCGTGTCACGGCGACAACCATGCAGGGAGGGTCGGGGTTTCCGCCGCTGCGTGACATTGCCGCGCGCCGCAACGCGGCACAAGTTGCCGATATCGTTCTATCCGGCCAGGGCCGAATGCCGGCGTTCTCGGCGTTGCCGACGCAGACCGTGAATGCCGTCGTGCGGTGCACGTGATGAGCGGTGAAGCGAAGGAGCCGATGGCGGCCGAGCCCTCGCCGATCGAATTGAGCATACGCTTCAGCGGCTACCACAAGTTTTACGATCCGGACGGGTATCCTGCCGTCGTTCCACCGTGGGGGACGCTCAACGCCATTAATCTGAACACCGGCGAGTATCGTATGGAAGATTCCGCTTGGTGAGTATCCGGAACTCGCCGCGCAAGGCATCAAAGACACTGGCACAGAGAACTACGGCGGTCCGCTCGTGACCGCCGGTGGATTGGTATTCATCGGCGCGACGAATTTTGACAGGAAGTTCCGCGCCTTCGACAAAGACACTGGCGAGTTATTGTGGGAAACCACGATGATCAATTCGGGGAATGCGACGCCGGCAACCTATCAAGTCGCTGGAACGCAGTACATGTGGTCATTCCGGCATTTGGCGGCTACGGAAGGCCCGCGCCCTCCGGTTGTGGCAGGAGGCCCGCCCACATCGGCGGAGAGGAGCCAGGGCGGTGGCGGACGCGGTAGAGGGGCCGGGCCAAGCACTGATGTCGGAACCGGCGGGCCATCAGGTGGCGCGTTCTGTCGCGTTCGCGGTCCGCTGAGGATCGACATGATTGTGTCGAGCGCCTGAAGCACTGATTCGTAATCACGAGCTTTATCCCAAAGTTCTCTTCCAGGTTGCCGCGGACGCGGCCTGTCTGCAGCCAGTCGAGCGACAGGAGGCGGTTGCAGGTATTCATGTATTCCAGGCCGAAGCAGTTCGCCAGGAGTTCCTGACCCTTCGGGCTAAGGTGCGCCGCCAGAGATGCGCGGCCTTCAACTGATTGCGCCGCGGGGTGAACTCGAACAGGTCGTCGTACGAGAGCACGGGACAGTTGGGAACGCGCCCGTGGGCAACCCGCTGCAATTGCCGTTCAGGGTGAATCATCGTGCTCTGCACGATCAGCGAGTAGGTCAGCTACAGTACGATGCTCGGCGGCTCGTAGTCCTTCCATTGGCCGGCCGAGATCACGGAGATGTTTCCCGAGTTCATCCAGAACGAGTCCTGGTCGAACCCGGACTCGGTAATGCCGATGAGCGGCTCGCCGCTTGGCAATCAACCTCGCGTAGCAGAGCGAGTCCGTGCCGCACTCTTCGATCTCGGCGCCGGTCCGCGCAGTCGCGGTTGAAAGGATCCGGATCGAGGGTGAAATGCCAGTCGGTCTGCGCCCGATTGAGCTCGCCACGATGTAGGCGAAACCGTATTCGTTGAACGAGGCCGGCCGTTCGAGGAACTTGATTGTGATCTGACTGACCTGATGGGGCGCGAGTCGCACGGAACACGCCAACCGCGCACACGACGATCACCCCGGCCAGGGCCAGCCTGCGTGCCCCGGATCGAATCCACGCCCGAAGCTTTGACACGGACCTCCGTGCGCACCGCGGACGTCCAGTTGGTCCCGAGGACTAGGGCGAGCAACCCGACGGCCACGAACACAACGCTGATTTGCTTCACCAGATAGCTGCGCAGGAAGGTGGTCAGCTCCGGTGTGAAGTGATACCGCCACTGCACGAACTGGTAGGCGATGACGACCGCGAGGACGTATAGGAGACAGCAGGGTGAAGATCGGCTCGATGAGCGGCCAGAAGGACTTCTTCTTGAGCTGCGAGACGATGCGAGGTCGATGAACGTCGAAATCATCGTGGACTAGGCCTTGGCGACACTGCGCTGGCCCACACCGTATGGGCCGCGGAAGGCTCTTGATCCTGTATGTCAGCGCCATCGGCATCTCGTGCCGAAGGCGCGGGGCCTTTACGTCCCCGATCGGGATATACACGTAGATCCCTTCTTCCTCGCGGGCTTGAACCAGGTCCGGATAGCTGACAGCGGTGCGGATCTCCGTCTCGAGGCCGTCCCACGTCGCCCGGTCCACCGACGGAACGTTCAGCAGCCCCTGCACCTTCTGTCCATCGGCGAACACCAGCTCGATGGCGTCCTGATCCTTCGAGAGGACCAGCGGCGCGGCCGTGTCGTTCTTCACCCGGAGCAGCAGCACGTCGTATTTCGTGTTGACCGTCGTCAGATAGAAGATGATCGGGCTCGTGTCGATGGAGAACTGGAGGCTGCCGGTCCCTGTCTGGGCTGGCACGCGCGCCTCGTAGATGACGTTCTTGGCCTTGCCCCCGTCGGCGTCGAGCGCCGGTGCAAGCAAAGAGGCGAGAAGACGAGCGACAGGGGAGCTGAAAACCACAGTCGCCTGGTCATGATCCGTTCCCTTCAGGCCGCCGCTGCTGCACGCCGACGGATCTCCATCGGGCGCGGCACGCTTCTGATGCTGTAGGTGAGCGCCATCGGCATTTCGTGCCGCAAGCGCGGGGGCTTTCACGTCGGCGACCCGGACGCACACGTAGATCCCTTCCTCCTCGCGGGCCGGAACCAGATCCGGATACGTGACCGCCGTCCGGATTTCCGCTTCGAGGCCGTCCCACGTGGCGCGGTCCACCGCCGGGATGTTCAGAAGGCCCTGCACCTTCTGGCCGTTCGCGAACGTGAACTCGACGGTGTCCTGATCCTTCGAGAGCACACCAGCGGCGCGGCCGTGTCGTTCTTCACGCGAACGAGCAGCACGTGGTACTTCGTGTTGACCGTCGTCAAGTGAAAGATGATCGGGCTCGTGTCGATGGTGAACTGCATGGAGCCTGTGCCGGTTCGTGTGCCGGGACGCGGGTTTCGATACCACGTTCTTGGCTTTGCCTCCGTCCGCGGCAAGCAGCGGGCAAGCATGCGGAGGAGCGCGAGCGACAAGCCAATTGAAAGCAGCAGACGTCTGGCCATGGTGCCTCCGGTGGACGATAGGACGCATTCAGGACGTATGAGGGCCGTGTGGCGGTTAGCATAATCCTCGTTCTCGGTCCTCGACCAGCTGTATCTCCGCAATAATTCCGTCCGCGCAGCGGAGCGTTCGATCTTCGTATGACATTTGCTCTAATGATCGCCTTCGAAGCCGCGATGCCTTCCAGCAGAAGAGCCACTGCCTACGGCGCAGACCGCCACTGAAGGCCTCAGGTGGCTACACGATCGTCCCGACACGCGGTTCGCCGACCGGCGCTCACGCGGTCTTTGGCCTCGCACCTGACGCCGCCTGGAAATTGTCGTGCTTCGGCACGAACTCGCCATCCTCCCGGCGACGAACCCGCCGTCCGGCGATGACGTGGACCGACCGGTGCTTCCTCGCGGCCGCCAGCCGGCTCCTGCCGCGCGCCCGCTGGCCGTCCTTCATCATCACGCCGGGGACCCTCCTGCGCTGGCATCGGCGCTTGGTGGCGAAGCGGTGGACGTATCCGCGTCGAGCCGGGCGTCCGCCGATCCGCCGTGAGATCCGCGCGCTGGTAGTCCGGTCTCGCACGAGACAACCCGCGGTGGGGGTATCAGCGCATCGTCGGCGAACTGAAGGGCCTTGGCGTGGTGGTCTCGGCCACGACGGTGCGCACATGGCTGCGGGCAGCGGGTCTCGGACCGGCCGGCACGCGCGGGGGCATGACGTGGCGCGAGTTCGTGCGAGCGCATCGGCGCAGCATGCTCGCGGTCGATTTCTTCACGGTCGAGACGATGTGGCTCCAGCGACTGACGTGCTGTTCTTCATCGAACTGGGCAGCCGCCGTGTGCACGTCGCGGGCTGCACGCCGAATCCGAGCGCGTCGTGGGTGACCCAGCAGGCCCGGCAACTGACCTGGACGCTGGCCGAACGTCCAGAATCGTTCCGCTTCCTGATTCGCGATCGGGACCAGAAATTCACCGCCGGCTTTGACGAGGTGTTTCGAAGCAGTGGGCTGGAGATCATTCGCACGCCGTTTCGCGCGCCGCAGGCGAACGGCGTGGCGGAGCGGTTCGTGCGCACCGTTCGGTCAGAGTGTCTCGACTGGCTGCTGATCCTGAACGACCAGCATCTTGAGCGGGTCCTCGATGTCTTCGTGGCGCATTACAACGGCCACCGGCCACATCGAGCGCTGGCTCTCACGCCGCCCCGCCCGACACGTCCGCCGGTGGCGCCGGCGACGGAGTGGGGCGAGGCTCGCGTCCAGCGTCGCGATCGTCTCGGTGGTGTGGTTCACGAATACGTCCTGGCGGCGTGATCAGATTTCTGAACCCTACAGGCATGCTCGTCGATTGTTCGACGCCAGGGGCGAGGAGCGACTCCGCGGGCCGACGCCGCGCCGCCAGGCGCAGGGTCAAAACCGACCTGAAAAAGGCAGAGGTCGCTCCCCCTCGCCTTTGACCCTTCAGGTGTTCTGACGTACGCGTGACGTGGCGCTGAATGAAACACGCCGACGATGGGCCATCGCGGCCCAGCGTGAGGGGGCCAGCACTTCTTGCACGATGGCCCTCGTCACGCATACACCCGGTAGTCAGCCGAACTGCTCGTAGGCGAAACGGCAAGAGTTCGGTGACGAGGATTAGGCGACACCGAGCAGGACGCGAGGGCTCTTTCGCAGCTATCAACAGCAGAAGCCCGCCGCGCGCGCCGGAGGGCGCTGCGCCGCCCTGTTCCCACTCCTGCAGCAGTCCGCACGGAGACGCCAGCAGCTTCGGGCGAACTTCCTCGCCTGAGAGGCCGGTCTTTTCGCGCACGGCAGTGATCCAGGGCACGCGGTCGTGGACTCGCCCGTGTTCACCCCGTTTGGCTCTCAGAATCCCCTGGAGAATCTCGAGTCCGACGTTCCGACTCAGCCGAGGCGCTCGATCACCATCACTTGATTCTGCTTCAACATGTTGCCCTCGGAATGCTGTCAGCCTCGTTCTTGGCGCACCGTCAAAGCATCCAGACCTCGCCCTCGGGACGTCCTGAAGGCAACAGATCACGCTGAATCCCTCCGCGCTTTCCCCGGCCTGATCCGCTCCCAGCGTAGCTTCCCGACACCACCCGGCCTGCCGGACCCAATCTCGCCGGCCTCGGGGCTCGCGGCAATCGAGGCTGCAACGCGGCAGTAGCTTATCGTCCGAGAGATAGCCGTCCACCAGGCTGGTGAAGAGCTTTCGTCTCGACAAAGAGTCAGTATCTCCATTGTACGTCGAGCCGTACTTACGTCAAAGACGTATCTGTCCCCGAAGCTGGTCGCGAAACAAGCCCATGCCAGGACGCTAACGATCTTGATCTCGCGAGGGGGGACCGCCAGCCAGCTGTCGGTCCCGGCATCCATCGCGCGGCGCTTCTCGGCGTCGTAGCGCGTGTACCGATCGTAGGTACCGTCGAGTGCATGCTCTCTTCTCCTCCGAGTGATTCGGGATCCGACTAATCACGAACCGCTGCGACGCCGCCATCTGGCCATCGCACTCACCGCGGTGCGCCGGAGATCGTGGCCACGGACGTCAGCAACAGATCGGCGTTCTTTGCCGTTTGTTTTCGGCTTTCGCGACGATGTTTCCGCCCGAGTGTCTCTGCGTGCGAGACGCTCTGCCGACGTGCTTGAAGTCACCTGTGGTGACTTCGGAAAACCCACGCCCTTCTTGGGCTTTTGAGCTTCGGCACTGCGGCCAGAATCTTCCGGGCGGTCTCGGCTCCGAGAAAGGCCCGGTGTCCGTGGAATTCCTCACGAATTCGCCAGAATCGTCCAGGGTGCGACTTCTTCGAATCGCTGTCTGCCGCATCGCATCTGCAGAGTTCTCCCCACGCTGCGCCGTAACATGCGACATAGCCGACTCTTCCAGGCCCACTACATGCGGAAGCCGCGTCGGCTGAAAGGTGACCCCGCTCTCAGGCTTGACGATCACGAGCGCCGTTCGCCATCAGTCCAGCTGCGGGAGAGCGGGGCCCCGCCACCGGGCGCTCTTCGCGAGCCGCACGCGCCGTGACCGGGTGCGCTGCAACAAGCGAGGACGTGTCAATCTGCTACGTCACAACCTATGTAGCCTGATCAAACCTTCATCCGCTTGTTTATTATCTTTACGCCGCCAGAACACTCGGATCATGGGCCGATCTCGGGAAACACTTTGATCACGATCTCAAAGACGGCGAGTTCGAAAGCATAGATCGCAAGCGTGTGTCGGCCGATGAAGCGCAAAGCAGCGGCGACAGAACTGGGAGGCTGTATCCGGCTCGCACCCCGGGCAAACACCAAGAACACGAAAGACAGAGTGCCGAGGCAAATAACGAACGTGTTGAACTGGACATTGGAAAACTGAAATTCCTTTTGTTCCTGCAGGACGTGCGCAGTCAGCCGCGACAATACAGACGAGAATACTTATCAGAATATTCTTGTACGTAGTAGTTCGCGGCAACGCGGAATCGTCGACAGATCTCGCGTCGGCCCGCATTCGCTGAGCCATCCCCAGCAGCGCCCACAGCCATCCCTCAGTGCCGTAATCGAAGACCTTCGCCGCGATGGGCAGCAGCGCGACAAGCACTGCGGCAGAGATCGCGTAAGCTGCCATCCCGTAACGCTGCACAAGGTGTTGCGCATGCGGCCGTGCGAAGCGGATGAGTGAAAAGCTCAAAAGTATGTTCGGCGCTACCCAGCTCCAGCCGTTGTTCGAGCTGTCGAGCAAGGTGAGGAGAACGCCGAGGAATATCCACTGCAGCGGGACAGCCCGCGTGCGTGCATATCCGACGAGGAAGAAGAAAGAGGGGGCCGCCATCCGGCCGAACACGCTCCACCAATGGTCGTCGTCGATAAAGAAATAGCCGACGTGGTCGACCACGACCAGCACGATCGCCGCGGTCTTCTAGCCAATCCGTGTTGTCCACGACGCGAGATATGCTCGCGGAAGCCGGAATCTCAACCGTCGTCTCCGCCGGCCTGAGCGGCGGCCTCCGGGTCGCGAACGGCTTCCGCCGGGCTGCCGTCGTAGGTGGCCGTCGATATGTTCATCTCTTTGAGGACCATAGAGAGCGGCAGAAGAGTTGAGTCTCGCTCGATGACCGCACCGCCCATAATGGTCGCACCGGTATTGACCGCACAACCGTCCTCGAGAGTCGTGCTCTTCACCGTCAACGTCAGATTCTCGAAGGTGTGAAACTGCAGGAACCCGGCCACATAACAATCGCAGCCAAAGCTCACGGCGTTCCAATCAAAACACTGCATAGGATCCGTCACGATCGTTCGTTCACCGATCCGGCATCCCATCCAAGCGGAGTATGGAATTCGCCGCGGTCGTTCCTGCGAGAAACCGAAGCGGCTCGCGGCACCACACGAAGAAACAATCCTGCGCGAAGAAATACGCGAAGTGACGCCACGACCAGAATGGTGTCGAGTGATCCGCTCCCCACTTCTTGCCAACCATCACCTTTTTGACCGTGATGCACAGAAGAAGCACACCGATCTCAGCAAGCACCAGCGCCGCGAGGGCGCCGGCGACCGGATACCCGACAGACCGCTCCAGGACAATGTAGAGGATCGTGAAGAGAAGCTCGGCGGTGATCGGGATCATGCCGATGCTGAACACGTCGTTCAGAAGGACCCGCGCAAGAAAAAGCGGAAAGCTGACGTCTCCCCCGACGTGCTGTCCATCCACGTGCGAGCTTGCAAACCTGACGGGCGGATTACCCGCAACGATGATCTGCGGGCCTGGCCGCGACTGCATCTGGCGCCGGAAATTAATGTCGCTGACGGGGGTCGATACACCGAGCAGGAAGTTCGACGGGAAGTGGCCGTATTCGGCAACACAATTGTTGCCGGTAAAGAACTTGTGCGGCATGTCGAGCTGACGAAGCTTGATATGCTCGGCACCGTAGTCGAGCATATTGGTAAAGCAGCTGTTCGACCAGAACACCTGCGCGTCCGCCGTGGCGAGTTCGGGCACGAGATTGTGCATGACGTCGCATTCAGACGCACCCACACGCTCAAAACGCATACCGGCCAAGGCTCGCAGATATTGCCCGGTGATGGTCCATGTCCATTGTGTCTGGATGGCATTCATTCGATGCACTCTGATATCAGCAGAGCCGCTTTGAGCCCGCGTGACGGATACAAACCGGGTGAAGCGGCAGTGAACCGAATGAAGATGCACCCAAGCACCGAGGTCAATACGATGGTGACCCACGTGGTTAGAAAGGTGTAGAGGGTCAGGTGCCAGACCAGCCCCAGGAACGGACCGGTCCGGAGATCGGATCCGAACGTCCTCATTGTGCCTGGCAGGATATAGTGCTCCACCAGCCACAGGATGACCGCGACCGGGACCGCGGTGATCGAAAAGGAAAGAACCGTCTGCATCAGCACGTTGAGGCTCTCGAGCAGCCATATCGGCCGAGCGTACTCGCATGCCTTGGCCGTCCGCTTCAGCTCGGTGCAGCGGCCGGTAAGACGCGCCGGTGAGCCCTCCCACACCTCATGCGAACCGACGTCGCTGAAGGATCGGGGTAAAAGGCGTGACCCACGTGCCGCTGCCGACCGTGACATTGTTCGCGACCGCCGCCCGCATGCCGATCTTGCACCCGCTCCCGAGATGAATAGGGCCGACCTCCAGATATTGGCCGGACCATCGCGTCGTTGTATATAGGCACCGGTCTGAATAGCGACGTCGTCGTCGATCGTGATCAGGTCAAGCGGGCCGTACAGCACCGAGTCATGAGCGCACTGAAGGTTTGTGCCGACTGTCGCACCGAGCTGCCGGATCGCAAAGGCTTTCAGCGGTGCGCTGCGATACAGCGCCGTCAGCGGGACGAGGACCATGCTCTCGATGCGTGAGATACACCAGATTCGCAGATGCATCCTGCTCCACTTGGGAGTAACGCCTGGCGTTACATTGTTTTTATGGACGTCGCCGCCCATAAAAGACTTGATCAGCATTGCCCAGACGAGAGCGGCGAACGGCACAGCGAGGACGAGCACATAGAGCGCCAGCCCCGCGATGAGATATTCCCAGAGGCTTGCGCTCAAGAATGAGACCCCGTACTCCGCCTCGTCGAGGACGAAGATGAGAGCGACGAGAGCGGGGAATACTGGAAAAGCGAGAAGAGGATCTGCAGCGTGGTGAAATATCGGACCGAGAGTACCTCGGCCGCGGCCTCATCCGGACCGGTCCGTCCTGTTTCGATCGTGCGCTCGGTGGAGTTGCAGCCGCCTTTACGGCTCGCGGCCGGCTCGCGATCTTTCGGGCGGTGTTGCAATCAGTGAGGAGTGCCCGGACCCCGATCGACCACCCCGCAGCATGCAGTGTCTGGGCAAGGCGGGCGATGGCGATCGAGTGCCCACCGGAGAGTGCGAAATCGTCGTCTGGTCCAAGCGGCGTCTCAAAGACCGTCCGGCAGATCTCAAGCGCTTGATCACACTCGGCGCTCGGTGTCTCGACCTCGCTTGTGCGTTCTGAGATACTGTCGTGCGGTCGCTCGCCGGCGTGTTCAGGTCCGTCGCTGTGCAGCAAATGAGAGAGATCAGGCAAGCTCTTGCGGTCGATCTTTCCAGACACCGGCTTCATGATGAATTTGTCCACCAGGAAGATTCTGCTCGGGACCGACGGCTCCGGAAGCTGTTGTGCGAGGATCGCTCTGACGCGGTCAGCCCATGCGGCAGGCGCCGGCACGACCTCGGCCATCTCTCTGTCGCGGAAACACGGCGCGGCGACGAATGCCACGAGCGCGTCATTCTGGTAGTCGAGAACGGCAGCTTCGATCTCACCGAACTGGGTCTGCAGAATATCTTCAACAGCCTGCGCCTCGACACGATGTCCGCGCACCTTGAGCTGCGCATCGATCCGGCCGAGGAAATGGACACGCTGCGTCGTGATGTCGATCATGCATTTGTCCCCGGTCCGGTAGAGCCGCCCGAACTCGGGATGCGTGATGAATTTCTGTGCGGTCTGCTCGGGCAGGTTACGGTATCCACGGGCAACGTGGACGCCGCCGATGCACAACTCCCCCGACTCGCCGTGCGGCAGCGCACGCACTCCGTCGATCTCCAGAATGACGTACGTGACATTGGGGAAGGGCGAGCCGATGGTCACCGGTTCGCCGGGGCGCAAACTCTGGCGGCTCGTATCGGTGCTCGCCTCCGTCGGACCGTATGTATTGATGACCTGTCGTCTGTTCCGAGTCCATGGCTCTACCAGGGCGCTCGGGAAAGCTTCGCCCGCCGAGACGATATAGCGGCAGATCGGATATGGAAGATCGACCTCCGGCGTTGGTGTGAGTGTTGTGAGCAGGACCGGCGGACAGAAGAGCACCGTCACTTCGGCTTCGCAAAGAACAGGGAGCAGGTCCGGTCCGGATCGGATCTCGTCTTTCGTCAGCAACACCACTGCGCAGCCTGACACCCAGGCGCTGTACATCTCCGACAGACTGCCGTCATAGCCGAGCGATGAGGTCAGTGATGTCGCGTCCATGCCGGGTATCAGATCGAAATAATCGGCATAGCTCAGGGCAAGATTCACGTAGCCGGCGTGCGGGCACTCGACGCCCCGCGGCATGCCCGTCGTTCCGCTGGTGTAGAAGATCGTTGCCAAGCCGCTCGGTGGGGTCGTCCAGCCAGGCCGGCGGCGTCTCTTCGTTCCATCAATGCCGGCAATTTCAATACATTGAGCGTTGGCAGGTCGCGGAACTGGTCCTGGCCGCGGGTCAGCACGAGGACCGGCCGGGCATCGTTCAGCATGTGGGTGATCATCGCGTCCGGCAGGGTCGTGTCGAGAAACATCACGGTGCCGCCGGCCTTCAGGATCGCAAGATGCGACGCGACGATGTGCCAGTTGTCCTGCGACATCGCTACGGCAACGACCTGGTCCGGACCGGTGAGATGGGGCGATATTGCAGCCGCGATCTCTTCTGCCCGTGCATCGAGCTGGGCGAATGTGAGCGACTCACCCGTATGCGGAATCTGGAGAGCGGTGAGATCCGGAAACCTGTGTGGCGGTGTTGCTGAAGATCTCGGTCAACCACCGGACGCCTTTCTGGTGCGGGTACGTTCAAGAGGTGATCGCCGCCAAACACGTCCGTCACGCTGTATGGGTTGGTGTCCTCCTTTCCGTGCGTCACTCTCGAGGCCCACAGGTAGCGCCTCCACGCCACAAAGCGTCAGCGCAAGCACAACCGCGAAGAACGCTGTTACAAGAATCACTGTCAACGAACGTCATCTCCTACTCGTCGCTTCCCGGTGTGTCCCAGACTTCAACAAGTTCAAGTGCTCTGGTGATCAACGGATCGATCCCGACTTCAATATCGGCCTTCTCGTTCAATAGCTCTATGTCGACCGGTACGCCCTTGCCTTCGTAGCAGACCATGTCCGACGAGTAATACTTCTGGTACGACAGCGTGTAGTTCCAGTCATTGGGCAGTGTCTTCTCGAGTTCGTACGAGAATATGCCGTTTGTGTGATCGCCAACGATGGTGACGTAAGGCAGTGCCCCGATCGCCAACGCGAATGCCTCGCCGCCGCTGAACACCGAATCACAGGTCAACAGCACGATAGGTCCCCTGAACTGCACGTCGCCGTGTGGTTCGATGTACCAGGTTCTCGCCGGTGTGAGATCGTTGTCGCCAGGGCCGATCTTGGTCCGCCGATGGAACGCGACACGCCTCCGGTCGCAAAACCGGTTGATGATCGTGATCGCGGTGCTGTCGTCTCCGCCGGGGCAGTTCCGTATATCAATGATGTAGCCGCTCAGATCTCTAAAGTCGCGCGCGATCGCGTCCAGCGCGGCAACAAGATCGTGTTTCAGCACCCTTCCAACTCGAGGATGCGCATGTAACCAACCGCTCGCGACCGGCAATAGTGAAGCATCCACGCCTCGGTTCCAGCCGGCGGACCGAAACCGTTCGCGACCAGAGTCTTTCCCGTCGTGTCGAAGGAGCTCCTCGATCTCTCCGTCATTGAATTCCTGCCAGAATCTCGGCTTCTTCTCCGGGCAGAAGTGCCGCGTCTTACCGCTCATCGTGGCAGTGAGAGTCACGTGTCCGTCATTCAGCGGAGCGAGCAGCCCGCACAAGATATCGAACAATTCCTCGTCGGTCGTCTCGGCCGTCACCTCGGGCCGGTAGCGCTCGTACTGCTCCTGCCAGTCGACACCTCTGATATCAAAGAACGGATACCGGTTGTAAAACGTCGTCCACAACGTCTCGAAATTCTCTTCAGGGTCCAGAGACGATCATCTGAATGGCTCTAATCGAAGTATCGTTCGAGCGTCCCTGTTCTGCGGATGTCCAGCGTGACACAGTGCGGACCTCCGCCCAGCAGCTTCGAGTGCCGAAGCGTGAGCGGTATGACGTCCATACCTTCCTGTTCCAGTAGCTTTCATGAGGGTCGGCTGATTACGGTCCACGACGACCAGACTCGGACTGATGCTGAATGCATTCATATCTATCCAGTCGCTGCCAATACACTTGGACAGATATTCGGCGTCGTATCTGTCCGTGTTCTCCATGGGCGGACTATAGATGACCTTCCACTGCTTGAGGATCGCTGGCAGCGTCTCATCGTTGAGCCGAGACGGATTGGCGAGCACCAGGCCGGGCCGCAGCGCCACGAGCGTCGAGTCGATGTGACTGCCGTAATGACGCCCTTCAAGAAATGGACACGATACCGATCGCCAAGGATCGATCGGAGCCAATGGCCGCCCATTTCGTTCCCGGTCGCGCTCACGAGATAGATCAGGTCCTCGCCAAAACGCAGGACGTTTGCCGCGTCGAACGCGGGTTCATCATTACGCGGCGTGGGCCGTGTCCATATCAATGCCTTCGAAGAGCGAGTCCAAGAGCATTGGCCTCGGTGCGCTGATCCATCTGGCGCCGGACGCCATGTATTCCATCAATAGCGCGCGATAGCTGTAGGTTTCCTGGGAACGGCTTCGGATGACGTTCGGCGTTTCGATGATCTGGTCGCCGACGACCATCATCACGTCGCGAGGGCAGTAGTTGTAGTAGCCCCTGCGAGTGCCAGTGTATGGTCGAGAATGTTGCTTCGTGCGGCCACGTGGCCGGCCGCCTGACCTTGACGCCAAGATCTTCAAAAGTCTCTGCAAAGTGGTTGAGGTCCTCTTCCGTCTCCTCGATGACCCGTTGGGGAAAGTGGCCCGCGAGGGATCTCGGCCAGCGAGCGGTCCGGGAATTCGGCGACTTGTGTGCTGACGTCGGGTGTCGGAAACCGCGCGTTCAGCGGATTGCCGATGATGACCTCTTCCAGCGGGTCCCACTCATTACAGCTCCACACGGCCGACCTGTTCGCCGCGTTGTGCCGATGTTCCGGGTGCGAATGCTTCTCAATGGACGGTTCAGCGGCGATGACCGCCGTTCGTGCAAGTGCGAATCGTCTTCCATATTGTTCACCATCGGGCAGAATTGCTGAAGAAGTCGGGAAACGCTACCGCGTCGCCGGCCGATCGTGCTGCCTCGAGTACTAAGATCGCCTACCGCAAGATCAAGAACGCCAAGTCCGAACGGTGAGAATATGCGCGGCCTATCGTGAGCAAGTGCAAACCTGTTCTCCAAAACGTCAACGAGCGTGCCCGCGACAAAGTCCCTGTTCCCTGTCTCTATTTCGGCGAGATGGACCGGATGTCCTTGCTTTCAAACAATGGTCGACGTCGTCGACGATATTTTGAGACGCGAGGATCACGTTCGGACAGATATCGCGGAGTGAAAGATGCAGCACCGTCGGATGGTGCTCGAACAATACTTCGTCACTAACGTAGGGTTCGAGCGTGGTAGTGGTGAAGAGTATCAGTGAAGAATCAATGACAGCGTGGTCCAAACGGTCGTGAATAGTCGCTCGCAGATCGTATGTGCTGCCAAGCCAATTGCTGGAACTGCTCGGAACCGTGGCGGTCAACGTCGAACAGATGGACCGCGCTGAAGTGTCCAGCCGCGGAACAGGAGCCACTCCAACGACGCACGCGCGATCATGCCGGTCCCGATCACCGCGATCGTCCCTTCGAATGGATCGGGAGAGAGCCGCTCTGCCGCCAGGGCCGCCGAGGCAGCGGTGCGGGTCGCGCTGATCAAGGACGCCTCGATACATGCGACCGGATAGCCTGTCGCGCCGTCGTTCAGTATCAGGACCGCCGAAGCCCGTGCCAGGTTGCTCGCGTTGTTGTCCGGAAAACTCGAGATCCACTTGATCCCGCTCTTATGGATCGGGCTCCCGATATGTGCCGGCAGCGCGATGATTCGGGAGTTGGGCCTGTCCGGGTATCGAAGAAAGTAGCTGTCCGGATTTATGGTCTTTCCGGCGGCGTGCAGGCGATACGCCATTTCAACAGTCTCGAACACTCGCTGCCGGTCGCCATCGATGGCGCGCCTGACCGCTGAACCGGGAACGACGTAGAATGTCGGGGCGGCTGCGCACGATCGTTCGTCTGTCACACCTTCAAGCCTGTTCTGACAGCGCGTGCCGCACGTGTTCGTGGCACGACGCTCAACGTCCTCGGGCGAACCTGTTCGAGCCGGCTGTCGTCTTCCGCCGTAATGAAACGCGCGACCCATTCCGGATCATAAACAGTGTCAAGATACTTTTCGCCGAGGTCGGGCGAAATGGCGACGATGGTGTCGCCAGCGTTGAACTCGGGAGCGAACTGCTGCACGGCGGCCAGCACGGTTCCGGTACTGCCTCCGACAAGCAGGTGATGGTCCCGGACGAAGGAAAGACAGGACTCAACAGTCCGTTCTTCGCTGATCGAGACGATCCTGTCTGGTTTGGCGAGGTCGGCAAGCTTTGGCCGCACACTCGTGCCGATGCCGGGTATCTTTCGTTTGCCCGGCGGGCCTCCGAATGTCACGGAGCCGGCCGGCTCGACCGCGACGACCTTACATTCGGGTATTCCTGATGAAGCCGCTCGGCAACGCCGCCCAGCGTGCCCGTGGTTCCTGATCCTACAAATACCCAATCGACCGGTATCGAATTCCGCGGTGATCTCGGCAGCCGTTTCCTCGGCGTGAACGTTCTTGTTGGCCGTATTCGCGTATTGATTGAGCCAGCAGGCGTTCGGATCGGACCGCAATATTTGGTCGATCCTCTCGAGCCGGCTTCCGAGGTATCCGCCGGCGCTGTCGTGTTCAGTGACGACGATCACTTGTGCCCCATACAGTTCGATACTTTTTACGGCTGAGTGGGTCGCGTTAGGATCTGTGACGCAAATAAATTCGTAGCCTTTGATCGCGCATACCAGGCTAAGCGCCAGTCCCAGATTGCCGGATGACGATTCGACGAATACGGTTTCGCCCGGCTTGGCAACGCCTCGCTTTTCCAGGTCCTCAACGAGTGCGACGGCGGTCTTGATCTTTATCGAACCGGTCACGTTGAACCCTTCAAGCTTCAGAAACAGGTCATGACCGCCGGCAAAGGCCGGAAGACGGTAAAAGAGGTCCCGGAAGATCAGTTCCAAAGGCGACTCGATGATCATGTGTGGCGTCCAGTCCGGGACTCGTCTCGTTGCCGTCTTCTCAAGCTCTGGACTCGAGCTCACCCGGACTCACGGACTATCGGCACGCGTCGCGACTGCGCGTCGCCTGTGTCGTGCTGGCTGCAAGCACGTTGCCGGGCCCCGCGGAATCTCTCGTTCGAAGAGCCGCCGCGCTCGTGCGAAGCAATCACCAGTGGCTGATGGAGATCACGAACTGGCGTGACAGCGAAGCTCTGCCTCCTGCGTGTTTCGCCGCTTCCGACGGTCTGATGTGGTGAAGTCTGAACTGCCGGCCCCGAGATCCAGGTAGGCGGAGGCTGGCTCGCCAGAAGCCAATCTCGTGAATTCGGTCGAATCGCGGCAATAGTGCCGAGCTTGTGCTGGTCCGCTCAATCTAAGGTCACGCGCGCAGGCGTGATCCGACGATGAGCCACGATCGCGGTCGCCCATCGGACACGCGAGTCCGACTCGAGATTTGCCGGCACCCGACTAGCTCTGCGCGAAGACGTCAATGATGTCGGCGCCATGGAATTCAAGGCGCACGTCCGGATCCCGGCAGGCGACCGCGCCGCTGAAGTGCGGCGCCGGTGAGAAGGCAGCGAGCGTCCAACGACCGCGCTTCTCCGGGCGATCGCGCACGTCGAGGAGTGCTGCGGCGTCGGCGGGGCGCCAGCGAGACGCGAATGCTGTCGAGAGGAACTCAAACGGCCACCGAGCGCCTTGATGAAAGCCTCCTTGCGCACCCAGCAATCGTAGAACGCCTCGGCCCGATTCCTCGATGTCATGAGATCCTCCACTTCAGGTGCAGAGAAGAAGCGACGCGCGATGTCAGCGTAGTCGTCGATGGGGGGGTGGCGCTGATTCGACGCCGCGCGCAAACGCGCACGCGAGCATGCCGCCCGAATGCGACAGGTCGTTCCGCGCGGCGAGCTCAGGCTTGCCGTGAAACCGCAGGCGAGATCGCTGCCGCTCCACAGCCGATCCGCGAAGGAGGACGCCGCGACGTCGCTCGCAATCTAACGCGTCCGCCTGGGTGTGCGCACTCGTGAGAGTGGGGGGCTTGCGGCTGCGACCACGAGATCGGCGTCGTGCCGAGTTCACGCACCATAACACGACGGTTGGCTGCTGCCTCAAGGTTGAATCATTACTTCATGGTGTGCTGGCAAAGATCTGTGATCGCGCCGAACCACTGGCGGCAATTTATCCGCGAGAGGCTGCGATTGAAACCGCCAAGGCACTGGCAGGCACGGATTTTTCACTGCAATCTCTGTCTGGATTGGTCGCGGTTGAAAACTCCGGGCAATACCCGTTACACAACAGGAGGAAAAGTGCTTTCGAAACATAAACGAGCTTGCCGATCTGGAGTCACACTGAGCTTTGTAGCGAAGGCGACGCGCAAAATTGCGGAAACCAAATTCTTGCCCTTGCAAATTCGCCACGACTGCTTGATATGTGCCAAGCAATTTCCCCATGGGCATGATTTTCGATCTGCGGGTTGCAGTTTTGTTTTCTGCGCTTCCGGTCTGCGCCT
>ERZ1370068.7249-contig-6178_pt1 | contig 47836 bp, 80 predicted proteins | sample MGYA00561227_ERZ1370068 | MGnify/ENA primary metagenome ERZ1370068 (study PRJEB38410, sample SAMEA6850437) | metagenome | study: Metagenomic assessment of the ecological functions of the soil: analysis of the soil microbiota associated with the... | reverse complement strand
CATGCTTCGTTCAGTTACGTATTGCGCAGCGACGCACCGTCAAAGGTGTGAGCGCACGGATCGAAGTGACGAAAGCCTGCCACCGCAAATGGTCCTCAACGGTCAGTAATGCAACAACTCAATCTAAACACAAAATGAAAGCAAAAACTATGACAACTCCATCCATAACAAATTCGATCAGCCGGCCGTCCTTGCGGCGCGGTTTACCGCGTAAACAACAACCGTCCGCGTACCCGGGCAACATGTGGTTATACGCAGTTTTCTCCTCAGCCCGCTGGCACTCGCACTGTCTTGCGCTTTTGCCGCAAGCGCGAGCCGATTGTCTAGAAGGCTGCGACATCAACCTCGGCAACACGTTTCTTGGCGACAATGCGCTCTCTTTTGAACTCAGGCGGCATCAACAACACGGCCATCGGTGCGCGCGCGCTCTTCGCCAACGCAACCGGCAATGACAACACGGCTACTGGCTGTGATGGCGCTCGTCATCAACGGAAACTGGTTACGACAACACGGCCAACGGTGTTAATGCGCTCCATACCAACACAAGACGGCAGTTTCAACACGGCCAGCGGTTCTGCTGCTCTCTATAGCAACGACAACGGGCATCTGGAACACGGCCACCGGTGGGTGGGGTGCGCTCTATAGCAACATCGATCGGCAGCTACAACACGGCCGATGGCTTGCAAGCACTCTTCAGCAATACCAGCGGCAGCTTACAACACGGCCTGCGGTCTTAATGCCCTCTATAGTAACAAAACCGGTAGCAACAACATCGGGTTGGGCAATGGCGCCGGTGGAAATCTCACCACTGGCAGCGACAATATCGATATCGGCCACGGCGGTGTCGCGGGCGACTCGGCCAAGATCCGCATCGGCACGAAAGGAACGCACAAGAACACCTATATCGCCGGCATTAATGGGGTAACTGTTCCGCGAGGCGTAGGGGTAATCATCGACACCAACGGTCATCTCGGCACGGTCGTCTCCTCGGCGCGTTTCAAGGACGGCAATCAAACCGATGGACAAGGCGAGCGAAGCGATCCTCGCGCTCAAACCGGTGACCTTCCGCTACAAGCACGAGCTTGATCCCGAGGGCATCCCGCAGTTCGGCCTCGTGGCCGAGGAAGTGGAAAAGGTGAATCCCGATCTGGTGGCTCGCGACGAGCAGGGCAAGGCTTACACCGTGCGCTACGAAGCGGTGAACGCGATGTTGCTCAACGAGTTTCTCAAAGAGCATCGCAAAGTCGAGGAGCAGAGAAGCGACTATTACCCAGTTAAAGTCTAGTGCGTCGAAGCGGGAAGCGGCCATCGCGGAACTAAAGGCGGCGATCACGCAACAGCAGAAGGACTTGCAGGCGACTACCGTGCAGCAGGAAAAGAAAATTAGAGCGCTCACCGTTAGCCTGAAAGAGCAGGCCGCGCAGATCCAGAAGGTCAGCGCCCAGTTCGCCACGAGGACGAGTCCGTCCGATTGGCGGACTCGAAGTAAATAAACCTGCGCCGCAGATTGTCCTCAACAATCAGTAACGCAACAACGCCCCACCTAAACAAAAATAGTGACAACTCCATTTTTAAGAACTTCGATCAGCGGGCCGCCCTTGCGGCGCACGGTTTGCCACAAACAAAGCGCCTGCGTACTGCAGGAATGTCGGTTATACGCGGTTTTCTTCCCATCGCGCCTGCACTGGCGTGTCTTGCGCTTTTGCCACACGCGCGAGCCCAGAATTGTCAAGAAGGCTGCGACATCAACCGCGGGGGCACGTATCTTGGCGACGATGCCTATGCATTCGGCACCAACTACACGGCCATCGGTGCGCGTGTGCTCTTGAACAGCGACTTCCCGCCACTAACAACACGGGCACCGGTTTGTATGCGCTCGGCGGCAGCGGCGTCTTTTACGCAACCGGCAGCGACAACACGGCCACCGGTGCCAATGCGCTCACTAGTAGCAGCTTTGACGAAAACGGCAACGAAAGCAGTTTCAACACGGCCAGCGGTTCTGCTGCGCTCTATAGCAACACAATCGGGCATCTGGAACACGGCCACCGGCGGCGTAGGGTGCGCTCTATAGCAACATCGACGGCAGCTACAACACGGCCGATGGCTTGCAAGCACTCTTCAGCAACACAAGCGGCAGCAACAACACGGCCTGCGGTTATAATGCCCTCTTTAGCAACATCACCGGCAGCAACAACACCGGGTTGGGCTCTGGCGCCGGTGGAAATCTCACCACTGGCAGTGACAATATCGATATCGGCCACGGTGGCGTCGCGGGCGACTCGGCCAAGATCCGCATCGGCACAAAAGGAACGCACAAGAACACCTATATCGCCGGCATTAATGGGGTAACTATTGCACGAGGCGTCAGGGGTAATTATCGATACCAACGGCCACCTCGGCACGGTCAATCCTCGGCGCGTTTCAAGGACGCAATCAAACCGATGGACAAGGCGAGCGAAGCGATCCTCGCGCTCAAACCGGTGACCTTCCGCTACAAGCAGGAGCTTGACCCCGAGGGCATCCCGCAGTTCGGCCTCGTGGCTGAGGAAGTGGAAAAGGTGAACCCCGATCTGGTGGCTCGCGACGAGCAGGGCAAGCCTTACACCGTGCGCTATGAAGCCGTGAACGCGATGCTGCTCAACGAAGTTCCTCAAAGAGCATCGCAAGGTCGGAGGAACAGGAAGCGACTATTACCCAGCTTAGAGTCTAGTGCGTCGAAGCAGCAGCGACCGTCACGGAACTAAAGGCGGCGATCACGCAACAGCAGAAGACTTGCAGGCGACTGCCGTGCAGCAGGAGAAGGAAATTAAAGCTCTTGCAGCAAGCCTGAAAGAGCAGGCACGCGCAGATCCAGAAGGTGAGCGATCAGCGTCGAAGTAACTAAACCTGCGCCGCAAATGGTCCTCAACAATCAGTAAAGCAACAACCCCACCTAAACAAAAAATGAAACCAAACAAAATGACAACTCCATCCATAAGAAATTCGATCAGCCGGCCGCCCTTGCGGCGCGGTTTACCGCGTAAACAACAACTGCCGCGTACCCAGGCAATGTGGATTATACGCGGTTTTCTTCTCATCCCGCTTCGCCTCTCGCGTGGCTTTGCGCTTTCGCCGGCGGCTCGAGCGGTGGATCCACCACCGGACGGAGGCTATCCCAACGTCAACACCGCTGAGGGTGAAAATGCGCTCTTCAGCCTCGACACCTTAGACGGCAGCGGCAACACGGCAATCGGTTATTATGCGCTCTATTTCACCATAACCGGCAGCTTTGCAACACGGCCACCGGTGTCTTTGCGCTCACATAATGACACAACCGGCCGACAACCACGGCCACCGGTGTTGAGACGCTCTACAGCAACACAACTGGCAACGACAACACGGCCGCCGGTTTTGAGCGCTCTTTGGCAACACGACCGGCAACAACAACACGGCCATCGGTGATTTCTGCGCTCGCATTCAACACAACCGGCATCAAACAACATCGCGTTGGGCTTTGAGGCCGGCTGCAATCGCACCACGGGCAGTAACAACATCGATATCGGCAATAAAGGTGCCGCTGGCAAGTCCAACGTAATCCGCATCGGCACGAATGGAACTCAGAAGAACGCCTATATCGCCGGCATTAGTGGGGTCACGGTGGCCGGAGGCGTAGGGGTAATTATCGATTCCGACGGCCACCTCGGCACGGTCGTTTCCTCGGCGCGTTTCAAGGATGAGATCAAACCGATGGACAAGGCGAGCGAAGCGATCCTCGCGCTCAAGCCGGTCACCTTCCGCTACAAGCACGAGCTTGACCCCGAGGGCATCCCGCAGTTCGGCCTTGTGGCCGAGCAAGTGGAAAAGGTGAACCCCGATCTGGTGGCCCGCGACGCAGAGGGCAAAGCCTACACCGTGCGCTACGAAGCGGTGAACGCGATGTTGCTCAACGAGTTCCTCAAAGAGCACCGCAAGGTCCAGGAATTTGGAAGCAAGCGCGGCGGAACAGCAAAGGAGATCAAAGACGCTCGCGTCGCAACCTTGAAAAGCGCAGGCATCGCAAATCCAGAAGGTGACCGATCAAGGTGGAAATGAGCAAACCTGCACCGCAAATGGTCCTCAACAATCAGTAAAAGCTGGCGAGGGTGTGGTGGCGCGTCTCCTCACGCGCAATTTCTGCGGCTGGGGACAGCCGCCTCTACAACCTTATGCGAACCAGGCATGTTCGCATTACTCAGTGAAGGCTGCCCGCCTTTACGCCATTTTGCAATCAGCCTTCACGCCTCAGCGCGTGGCGGCTTTTGCTTCAGCAACCATCGCGTGATCAACAGCACGCAAAGAATTCCGACAATCGCTGCAGCGATAACGTCCGAGAAGATAATGCGCCAGCGACGTACATGCGCGGAACGCGACCGGGATCGGGACGACTAGGAGTGGCGCAGCAATTCGCCACCCGGCGCCCAGCGAAGAGGCGCGAAACCTGAAGCAACTCGCCATTACCGCGCGCTCGAATGCCTTGCGCGCATGACCAGACGTGACGCTCACAAAACAATGGGGCTCGGAAAAGCATTTGTCCGATGTCCCGCACAACAAGAAGAAGGAAGACTATGGTCGCACTACTGCACCAGGAACAGATCAAACGGCATCCGGGCGTTCCCCAGGCGACGGCTACCTGGGAGCGGATGTCGGAGTCGGAGTGGTCAATTCCTTGAGAGCCTTCTGGCGTGAATTCGCGGTCGGCATAAGTCACGTCGTGCCTGATACGCAGATGCCGTCAATTCGGTGACGGAGTCTTGTCGCTGCCCACGCACGGTCAGATTGGCGGGGATGGGGCGGTGATTGTCGTCGGGCGCCACCCTGGTGGTATCAATGCGGCGCGCGAGCTGGCCGGAGGCGAGGTATTTCTCCACGCGAAGCGGGGACGAGCCGGCGCGTGTCCACCCAACTGCGCACGCTGGCATACGATGAGCTGCTCACCCTTGCGGGTTTCGATTCGAGGATCTGGCAGCTCACGCGGTCTACGACCTCCGTGCCGACGATGCGCCTGGTGCTCCCACGCGAAGAAGTTCTCGATGACATCTTCATAAGACAAATCGCTGCCAAATAACGGCTCGCTTCATCCTGCGATGCTGTCGAAGCGGACGCGACGGTGTCGGGCGGCACGAAAAGTGAAGCCGGTCGCGGGCTGATTCGCTGCTTTCCGCAAAAAGAACCGATTCGCCTTTGCGTTCTTTGGGCCACAGCACCTGGTAAACGACATCGGTGTGCCGTTTTCGTGCGGCGCTCCTTGATCTGAAGTTGAAGCACGATCTTCGTGGTGCCGAGAGGCTGCTGCACCTCCAGCCGCAAACGCACGTAGGACGCACCGTCCTGGCGGATCGCACTCAGGCGGGCAGCCATGTCCTGCGCCGAGAGCGTCGTCGACGTGGAATCCTCTGCCCTGACGGCGAAAATGAGAAGCGCAACGCCAAAACAGGCGGCGCGAAGACTCAAAGGGAGGAGTGGGTGCATCGGTGGATTCATATTGAGGGCCAGCTGACTCTTCTCACCTATTACGCAGATGCTCATGGAGGATCCGCCTTCACCTCGGCGATGGCCGCCGGGTTCTGGTTAGACCAGTGACCGCTCGGGACGATGAGCTCGCTCTCAGCGCCATCGAGGTGACTGCTCCAGTAGGGCACGATGCCGTCGTTGCTGACTGGTTTGGTGTGGTTCAGGTTGCCGCCTTTACCCCGATCACCGATGATGGAGTTGAAGGGAACGCCCTTGGTCGTGGGGATCGTGTCGATGGTCGTCACAAAACGGTTTCCCGGCCTGAGGGCGTCGATGCCTGTTCGGTATGCGCTTGAGTTTGTCGCCGCTGGAAATCCGGCTTCATCAGGCTGATTGCCTTGGCCTGCTCACCGGCCAGCCCCGGGGCGGTGGGGTTGCCGCCAATGATTTTGGACAGGAGGCGTCCGCCGAATCCGGTCGCCATGTCAGCGCCACGGTGGGAGGCTGAAAGAAAGATCACGCGGGAAATCTCAGGACGGTGCTGGAAGATGAAGGCACTTGAGAAGATTTGACGGGTCCCGGCGGACACCGGCAGTTTTCTCAGGCGGCATGTCATAGTAGGCGTCCCAAATTTTCATGCCGCTGTCCGTGAGTTAACTCCCGGGCGATCATACCCCCATGCTATGACCAAGGACGACGATTTTCTTGTGGCCGGGGTAGTATGAGTTGATGGCATCCATCTTCTTGCGAAGAACCGCCGCCATCAACGGATGAGGGGTAGCCTGTCGGATAACTGAAGAACCAGACCTGATAATTCTTCCGGATCGTGGGATCGGTCGGAGGGTTTCAATCAAGGGGTGCCCAAGTGGCTTGTGAATCTCCGAGTCCATGAATACAAAGGATGGGTATCTTCCGGGGTCGTAAGGTTGCCAGTCTCGCCAGCCGGGTGCTTGACGCGAAGTCTTCCGGCCGCACGAGGCGCTGGATTTCCGCCTTTCGGGGCTTCCAGTTCAGCCAGTGCCAGGGCCAGCGGGGCGGTGAAGTCTGCGGCCACCGAGGTAGGTGTGGCCGGCAAAATTAACCGTTTCGGTGGCGAGTGGATCGACGTAGGCGGCGATACAATTGCGCCCCTTAAACTGCAACACCTCTGTCACGCCGTAGTAAACGTTCTTGCCCTGAATGAAGGGGTCGAACTTTGTGGGATCAAAATCGCTTTGCTGGCAATGACCATAGGTGCTCAAGGCCGTCTTTGAGTGTGTGTTGGACCACGAGAGTGCCGCGGAACTGATAGCGGTCGGCGGGCATAATTCGGTAGTGTGACGGATCATGCTCGGGCTTCCCATCGGTCAGCACGGAAAAGCTCCAGTTGCCGTTGGCACCCGGACAAATCAACGGAGCTTTCCATGGCTCCAAGCCCGCATCGTGGATGACCTCAAGATTCGACCAACTGCAAAGTTATATGTCCTTGCGGGCTTGCGGGTCTGTCTGGGCGTTTCTCCAACACCGCTCCGGCGGCAGCCTGCAGCATCTATGCTAGCTTCCGATCTGCGCCTGGGGCAGCTTAGCGGGACTCTTTAAGAGCCTGGGCGATCAACTGGCCAGAGGGTGACCGGATGGTAGCTCGGGCGCTTTTCGGTGACGGAAGAATAGTTAGTGCAGCTTGTGACGGCCAGCACCAGTCCCAGTAAGACGATGCGGAAACAGGATGGCGTTTGCATGTTTGGGGGAGGACCGAATCTGTCATGAATTGGGCGGCCGTCAAATGACCCTTGGGGTGCGCTGCGTGCTGGTGATTGACAACGCCTTTATGAGTGAATTGAGAGACAAGCGTCGCGAGGTGAATTTGGATCAGGTGTTCCGTCCCTCGTGCGTGGTTCGACGTCCACAGGCAAGGTATATCTTATGCAATTCGGGACTGACCTCCTTGCCTTCTGTGGAAGCGGGACTGTTGGGATGAAAGGGACAAATGGGACGCTTGCCGGATTCTTGGTCTGCGCGTCGAAACCAACAGAAGCCCTGTTTTTGCTCGTCATCCGAAAGGCTGATGGGGCCAAACCCGAGTGCCCCGCCACTCTCTGTGTTAACGCGATCAGGCAACTGATCCAAAGCGATTCCCCGGCCACGCGCCCATTTCCTGAGCAATTCGACATCGACTGCGTGAGCGTTGTTGCCGGGGTCGAAGTGGTTCGCCAACTGCACATATGGTCGAGGCGCAACCATGGGCGATACTCTCCGCCCTGCTTCTTGCGACTGAACCCGAGCATCGGGTGGAAGGCGAAGGTCCCGCAGAGCCATCGGGGTTTTACCGCGAGCACGTCCAGATTCAATGGGAGATCGGGCGAGTGGACATCAGGGTCTCCTCGCTGGCGCGTTGCTTGATGATGCGCCGGATGTCGCGCTGAGCTCGCTGAAATTTATCGATCTTCCCGTTGTAACGCAGTTGGGTGGCGCGAGCGCGAATCTCCATCCAGCTCAACTTGTCCAGATCATCCCTTTCGGTCCAGTCCGCTTTCTCGGGTTCGAGCGTGGCGGTGAGAATGAGATGAGGAACTCTCCGGGCGCCGCTCATACCTTGAGGCGGCGTCTTTTCCCCACAGGTATTCGACCACCGCACCCAGGGGCAGATTGTCCATGATACCGCCGTCGGCGTATTGTGCCACATGTTCGGGATGTCGATAGACTTCCCAGGACCAGCGCGGACGGAACACGGCAGGAAATGCACTGCTGGCCAGCAGAGCTTTGCGTGAAACGCGGATCCCAAAGGGTGTGTAGTCCTAAGAATATCGAGTTTACCGAGCGTGAGATTCGTGGTTGTGCCTATGAGGGGGAAGCCAAAGTGGTCAAGGCGCGTTCTTGCAGCGGGTCTCCCTTGAAAGACAAATCCGTCGATAAGTTGCTGAAGTGGCTCGGAACCCAGTAATTCCAGCCCGACGCCATACCGATCCACCATGTGCTGAATGAGTTTCTTGGTCTGTTTTGCCGCTCCTTGCCAGTCGCTTATTCGGATCGCCCGCGCCGAGCTCCAGCGAATTCAAACGGAGTAAGGTAAAAGAGCCGCTCCATACCTGAGAAAACCCGACGGGCGCGCCGACCAAATGTAAGGGCGGAGTCTATGTCGTAGCGCCGAAAGACCATGTCCATGTCGTACGGCGAGAAGTCGGCTGACGCCACATGAATCGAGAAATGCCGAATGAAATCCGCGAAGCGATCCGTGAAGCACGAACCGGTCGATCGTCAGGAAAGTTGCCGCAAGGCGGCAGGTCTGGCATTGTCTCTCCACAAGGTCATATCCGGCCGGTTTCGCAAAGACCTTGCCAGTGAACGCACCGATGATGGTGCCAACCGAGGCACCGGCCACGACATCCGGCTGGATGCCCAACTCGCTTACAGCATTGGCGAACCCCACCTGAAACACACCACGGAAAACACCACCACTGAAGAGGAACACAATTGCAGGGCCTTTCTGCTTTGCCATCGGTATTGCGGCTATTGTGAAAGGACTTGGAGTAGTGCGTGGCAGTCTCACATGTTGTCGCAGTTCTTCCTCTTGCGCTCCATCCGCCCCAGTCTTCTTATGACAGGAGATACAACAGCGGCACACCTCTGAAATCCCAGGACCTGAATCTGGATTTCCCGCCTCCACGGCGTCGCTCCCGGGAAGAGCGGTAATCCCACCCCACGCGACGAGCAATTTTCTGCACGAGACATATTCAGTGCCGTCCGGGCGGGTAATAGTCTTCTTGGATAATCGAAGAGACTCGACCGCTTCCCGAAGGGTTGATTTGTTGACTTCATCGCGATGCGGCCATTCGTCAGGTATCTCTTCATCGGGTTCCAGGAGCCGCCGCCGTTCCTCCAGCGTCCTCGTATCAGGCAGAGCATCGGTTACCAGACGCTCAATCGTGGCCCTGCAACCGTCGGCCACCGCGGTGTTGATGAGTTCTCGCCGCTCCGCTACCGAACCGGCCTGCGTCATCCGGAGACTTAGGTGATGAGGCCGGTCAGGCGCCACAAGGCGAACCTTGGTCGGGAGAAATGTCTCCTTTCGAGCAGAGTCACCTGAGGTAGTCGCGGGCCTGCCGCCAAGCGCCCGACTGACCCGATCTATCATACTCTTGTCGAGAAGCATGTCTTGAAAACGCCGGAGCTGGCGCGAGCGCAGCGCCACGTCTATCAGTCCGGTGTAGGGGTCGCTCTTTCCAGGCAGACTCTCTTGTTCCAACGGTAGCAGTGGCACCGAGATGATGCGCACACAATCACAACCGAGAATCAGACTGACGGGTGAGCATTCTGCAAGCTTCCTCCCACACTGGCACGATTGGGTCATTCGACACACTGATTCCATCGATGAATGTGGCCCGGATGCTCCGTCTTTCTGGATCGACTGCGCCCTGAAAAAGGCACCCCTGCGCAGGCACACATAAGCGCATCCACCAGCGATGTCTCCGGAGGGATCGCCTCGAGTTTGCCCGTCACCCAGGTTGGCAGCAATCGGTAGCACCATCACGCCATTAGTGCGTTGCTTGTCATCCGCATATGCCTTGAGCAGTTTCTTGCTCGCACCACCGCCGGACGACGGACTCTCGTGCTTTAGCGCCCGGCGGACACTTTCGTCAAACCTGAACTCACCGTAGTAAGCCGGGTCGAAGTTCTGCACGAGAGACCGCCTTCAGCGCATAAGAGTCTCCGACGTCACGGAATATATGGTAATGTCTGAGGAGATCGCGAAGAACGCTCTTTCTGCCCAAGAGTAAGCTCCACGCAGTCAGACCGACCGCGATGATGAGAGTGATGCCCAGCCCAGTCCATCCGGTTATCGATAACTGCGGTGGCACATCAATGACAGAGGACGCGGAGAGACCGAAGAGCAGCAGTGCGGGAACCGTTGCCAATGCGAGTGTGAGAGGCAGGAATCCGAGCAGCAGCCAGAGGCTTCGATCCCAAGCCCAATGGAACCAGGCCCAGGGGTTAAAGATGATGTAACCGGCCTCGACCCCTTTGAGTACGCTTTCCCGTTTATTCCCAGAAGCTCGCACAACTCCACCCTGGCTATCAGGCTAACCGGCAGACTGAGTGAGAAAATGTTTCGTGTGACTATCCACCAAAAATGCGGCAGGAGGAGCGCGCGTTTGCTCCAGCATTTCGTCCAACTCATTTCACCAGCAGCGGTCCATCCCAGAAGGGCCCGAACCAACTGTGTGAGCACTTTGACACTGACCGCACCTTGAGCAGGTGATTGAACAGCCGGATCAATCCGGTGCGGCTTGCCACGGAATCTTCGCGGCTGTCGCGCTCCTCCTTGAAATGTCGCGGCAGTTCGACGGGCTTGAGCGCGTGGGCGGCGTTCGTTTCATGAGAATCAGGGAAAAAGCCCTTCAGTATTGTGGAAGGCGCGTTGCGGAACGCTTCGAGCAATTCGCTGAAACGCGCGACCCGCATCTCCTCGTCCTCACCTGTGGACGCTTTAAGGCCTGCGTTTGCCTGGAGCACCTCCGCCAGTGCCGTTGCAGTGATCGCTCCCACTGAGATGCCACCCACCATGTCCGGCGCTTTGCGGCGCGTGACCAGAAGGCGCGTGCACGACGCCCATCTGCATGACAGTATCAAAGCCTGCTCCGGGGAACGAGATGACTCTGTAAGGGCGCTTTGCCATTGAACAAGTTTGCGACGTTTGCGGAGTAAGAGTCCGATCGGGTGCGGTGGGCACTCGTTTTCACGACGGCTGACTCGAGTTTAAGAGGTGGCTGTCGTGAACTATGCGGCTGTCATGCGCTTCCACCCATGTCCATGGTCTCCAAGGGGAGAGGATTCTTCTCGTATACTTCGACGTCGTAAATATTGCCGGATCCCACCAGTCGTGCGTGTTGAAAATTCACGGATGCCAGGAGGGAGCGCAGATTCTCCCTGTTGCGGTAATCAAATCTTCTTCCAAACAACTCCAAGATCCGCGTGCTGGCATCATCCCTGTAGGTGTTGACGATCAAACTGGCCCGGTCCGTGGTCATTGCATACAGTCTCATGGCAAGGTCCTGTGCCGAGGCCGCATCAACCAGCGATCCAATTTTGAGCCGCTGCTCGGTTGTGCGATACGAGAACCCCTGGAAATACTCCAGGATGCCTATGGCGGTGAGAACATCATATGGTGCACTGTATGCCGCGCCTTCCTTTCCGTTTTCCGCAAGAATGTCTTCAGTGTCGGCCGAGATGCCATATCCCATTCCAAGTCCGCGCTTGTTTCCCTGGTCGTGACAAGATTATCCAGCAAACAGTTGGTCTTGTCGATATTCGCATTCTCCCTGTCGGTTATCGTGGCGGTTATCAGTTCCGGGTTGTATCCGTCCCGAACAAGCTTGTCATAAGCCAGTATCATGCTCAAGCCCGGTGCCTGCCGCCACTGCTTTCAGCCGGACCGGTTCCTCAGTCTCGAGCCTGCGCCTGGCTGTCTCGTAAGTCGCCCGCGTTTCCAATGCCATCCTTAACCGCACATCCTTTCCCTGGACCGAGTCTAAAAGAAGCCTGTCCCACAAAGCACCGTTCATTCTGATCTCGGGAGCGATCATCATGTAATTGCCGTTCATTGGATCTCCGCCCTCCATCAAAGACGCGGCGTCGCTCCTGGAAGATCCGAGCAGCGATCTGGCAAACGGATGCCTGGACCGTTCCAGCACGGGATTGCTGAAGACCGTCACGTCGGAGCCCTTCTCGTCCTTACCCTTGCCAGACGTCGTGGTCCATTGAAGCATCCGGTAGGAAACTCTGGCCATGGTTCTTTGAACCTGGCCTGCCGGCCTTATTTCGCTTCCGCTGAAATATGGCGTGGCTCAGACTCGCCACAATTTCTTCCGGACAATTCAACGTCGTCACCTGAATATAAGGCGGCGACCGCATCCATGGGTTTGAGGTGTTGCATTTTGAAAGTCGATTGGTCGCTGATTTTTGAGTTTCTAACTCTTCGGATCGGACCGCCAGCACCTGTTTGAACTCAGCATTCGTGATTAGGATGAAACTAACTGTTAAGGGCGAAACTGGGTGCGAGGCGTGAACTGCGCCACGCGGGATACATGCCGCTGATCACACCAACCACGATGGCGATAGCCACGGAAGTGAGCAGGAGTTTGGGGCTGAGATTAGGTTCCAGCAGACCGCGGATGCCGGTCGTGTGCTCCAATATCTGGATGCCCAGGGCGCCCAGAGCCACACCCACCAGACCGCCGAGCAGGCCCAGCAGCGCGGACTCGCACAGAACCATGTAAACAACCCGCCGACGTTTCCATCCCACGGCCAGCAGGATGCCGATCTCATGAGTGCGCTCGAACACGGTCATCAGCATCGTGTTCATCACGCCAAGGATCCCGACGATGATGGCGAGGAGCGAGGTGCTCCAGCTCATGGCCCTCGCGATGCGGAATCCCTGGCTGGTGGACACCACTTCGCCGGCCACCATAGCGCGGCCTTCCGGGAAGATTTCCTTGATCTGTTCACAGAGCCGGCTCACGTCTTCCTTGCTGCTGTTGGGGGTGACGCGGATGTCGACGAAGTTCACCTTGCCCTCGTTGCCGGTGACATCCTGAAGCACCTTGAGGGAAAGCATAATGGCTCCGTTCTCCACCACTGCGCGCCCATCCACAATTCCGACCACAGGCAGTTCTTCGGCCTCGATCTGCACCGTGTCACCGACTTTTTCTTCAGCACTTCCGCCGCCATTCGACCCAGGATTACCGCGTGTTCGGCGCCGTCACGTGGCATCCGGCCTGTCATCAGATTGAGCTTTCCCCAGGTGAACCCTCCCCACTGCCGACCGGAAACCATCATCATCGGAGCATCTTCGATGCTCTCTATCTCCATCAGAACGGAGGTGGTTTCAGCCACTCCCGGCAGCTTTGCAATCCGGGCCTGAAGTGACTCGTCAAATACCTTGGGCAGGAACCCGCCACTCATATTGCTGACCACGATATCTACGCCCATAACGTCCAGCTGCTTGTCCATGCTTTTCTCGTAGCCAGACGCAAGTCCGACCAGGGCCACGACAGCCGCGATGCCGATGGATATGCCGACCAGCGTCAGTCCCGTGCGGACTGGACGCCGGATCAGGCCGCGCTCCACAATGGTGAAGAAGGTCATCGAAAGAAGTTATTGGTTATAGGTGCTCATACCATGGTTAAAGCCGGATATTGCACGGTCATACCTACCTATCACTTATTGTTTGTTCCTTTCACGGTGGGCGTCTGGGGCTGAGGCGTCATCGGACACGACCCGACCGTCCTTCATCCTAATCGTCCGCGACGCCAGCCGCGCGATGGCCATGTCGTGCGTCACCAGCACCAGGGTCATGTTCTGCTCGCGATGAAGCTGGACCAGGAGTTCCAAAGTGAGACCTGCGTTTACGCTATCGAGGTTGCCCGTGGGTTCGTCGGCGAGCAGCACGGAGGGGCCATTGGCCAGGCTGCGGGCGATGGCGACGCGCTGCCTTTCTCCCCGGACAATTTGGCGGGAAAATGGTCGAGGCGATGATCCATCCCGACGGACTTTAGCAAGCTGACAGCCCGGTCTTTACGCTTCGATGCGGATAAGTCCGTTTCAAACATCGGGAATCTGCACGTTCTCGACTGCGGTGAACGTCGGCAGCAGATGAAAAGCCTGGAAAATGAAGCCGATCTCGCGGGCACGGTAGGCCGAGAGATCGGGTAAATCGGGAATCGAGTTTCCGCGATAGTGCAAGGTTCCCGCGCTGGGCCGGTCGAGTGCGCCGAGCATCTGGAGCAGCGTGCTCTTTCCACAGCCGCTCGGGCCGATGACGGCCACGAATTCGCCTTTGGCGATGCGAAAGTCCACGCCGCGCAGGGCCTGCACCTGGCCACCATCGAATTCTTTCTTCAGTCCGAGCGCCTCGAACACACAATCCTTTGATGCAGCGGGATCGGAGTCGGGCAAAACTGGCGTCATGGCCGGACGGGAGACGGACGTCCCCTATGTTCGAACTGGGTTTGCCGTGCGCCACTGGGCACCCACACGGGGTCGGCAAGGCTGCGGAGCATGTCCAGCAACGCATGTCGATAGCTCCGGTAGGGGAGCCGTTCTTCGGGAGCCGTGGGCAGGAGCTCCGTAGCGAACTGGGGCAGTTCCGCATGCGGCAGCCCGGCGTGCTTGTGATGCACGCCATGATAAGGCTCATGGAGCAGAGTGAACGCCACGAGTCGGCCGAGCCAGCCATGCGCCACAATGCTCCGGGTGGAGCTGTTCACCGTGCTGCCAGCCAGCCCGACGTGCTCGATGTATTTACGCCAGTTTTGCAGGTTCGCGGCCAAAATCGCGGGCACCAGATACATCAACACAAAATATCGCCAGGCGTGCCAATACGTGACTGCGGATACGATCCCGATCCACACGACGACCATCAGGGCCAGTTCAGCCCAAATTCGCCGACGCACCTTCCTGTTGCGAATCGGCGAACCGGCACGCGAGGAAAGTGCGCAGGAATAAAAACGGCGTGAACAGCAAGCCGGCGGTGAGTTCGAGAAAGGCGGCGAGAACCCTGCCCCATCGTGGCATTCCAGGATGGACGAACGGCCAGAGTTCCTCGTCACGCTCGGTGGCCAGATGTGCGTGATGCGATTGATGCGTGGCGCGATAGAGGCTGAAGCTCATAAAGCTCATGACCCCAAGGATGATGCCATCCACCTCATTCAAGCGGCGGCTCCGCCTGAGAGGCCGTGGGACGCCTCGTGAAACCGACCGCAGCCCCGTGCATGAGATGGCTCGCGAGCAAGACGAGCGGCACCGCCAGCCAGACCGATGATCCGCTATGCAAGACCGCAGCCAGCGCTGTTTCGGTGAGAAAAAGAGGACGATAACGACTTGGAAGGCCGCGCGGCTCACCCAGTGGGGCTCGATGCGGCTCGGTCACGTTTTCTATGGTGGAGTTTCCGTTGTCATCTGCGGTCAGGTCATAAGAACGGCGATTCGGCTTTCTGATGAACGGCAAGCGTTCGCCAGCACAGCTTGGAACATACGGTCCAGGGTTTCGATGTCTGCCTGGGAAAAAGATTCCGCCGGAATAGCCAGACCACCTCCAGCGTCGCGCCATCCTCGGTGATCTCGCAGCCGAGGTGGAAACGAGCGGTGCCGGTCGAGCGCATCCTGCAGCCGGGCCGACAACCCCGGCAAATCAACATCCGGGACGGGATGATTTTGCAGCGCGAAGCGCACATCGAAAATTGGATTGTGTGTTGGCGACGGCGGATCACCCAGAGCGCGGACGAGTTCAGCGAAAGGCATCGCGTTGGCGAAAGCAATCCACGGTTTCCCGATGCACCTCGCGCACGGCATCCGGAAAAGGCCGATCACGATCCACGCGGCCGCGCAATGGCACAACGCCTGAGCAGTAGCCCATCGTCTCGCGCACTGCCTGCTTGGTTCGATTCGCCACGGGCGTGCCTACGACAATATCCTCCGCGCCCATCCACTCGGACAGCGTGACTTGAAACGCAGTCAGCAGCGTGCTGAAGAGCGTGGTGCTCGTGCGCCGCGCGAGGTCGCGCACGCCACGGGCCAGATCGGCGGGGACCAGCGAAACCCAGCGTTGCAACGCATCCGCCTCCGCCTCGTGCGGGCTCCAGAGCCGGCGCGTTCCAGCCAGGCGGGATTTCCAGAAGGTGGCGCGCTGCTCCAGTTCCGCGGGCTGCCAGAAAGCGCGCTCGGCTGCACCCCAGGCTGTGTAGGAGAGCGGCACTGGCGGAAGCGCGCCATGCACACCTTTCCGCGCCGAGTAGGTAAGCCGCGACTAAATCCTGCACGAACACACCCAGCGTCCAGCCATCCGCGATGGCATGATGAATCGCAAAGACCAGCACCAGGTCATCAGGAGCCCGCTGGAGCATCTCCACCCGATAGAGCGGCCCCTGCACGAGATCGAACGGCTCGCTGAAAATTTCCTGCATCAGTTCCTCGAGGGCCTCCGGCTTCCGCTGGGACGGCGAGAGTTCGCGGAAACGCATCATCGCTGCGCTCGTCGCCCGGATCATCTGCACGGGCTGGGCCTTGCCCGGCAGGAAGGACAGACGCAAAACTTCCTGCCGCTCGACCACCCGCTGGATCGCCGCCTCAGACCTCCTCCGGCGTAATCATACCGCGGACTTGGATGAAGGCGCAGATGTGGTTTGACACATCCGCCACAGGCACGGGCGACGCCTCCCACAATTCCCGCTGCGGAAAGGTCGGCGCTTGAAGGCGGGCTTCTCCGCTCTCCAGCCATTGCTTCAGACGGGCGCGGTTGTCTTGGGACATGCAACTGTTTCAGGCTAGAGTTTCCAACGCACGTTCCTTGGAATCAGGCGCTGCTTCATCGCCGAGCAACCGATGAATCTCCTCATCGGAAAGTGCTTCCAGATCCACCTCTTCGGCGGGTGCCGGCTCCGGCGGCAACACGGGGGCGGTGGATGAGCCGCCCGCCGTTGTGCCGCCCATATGCTCGGCGATCAGTGTCACGATCTGGGCGATCGTGCGCGCCCGCATCAGGCTCGCCGGCGGCAAGGCCACGCCGATGGCGCTTTCGATCGAGTTTTCGATCTCAACGGTCATCAGTGAATCAAGCCCCAGGTCCGTGAGCGGCTGATCCTCGCGCAGGCTCTCCGGTTTCACGCGCAACACGGAACCGACGACTTCGCGCAGCGCCTGACCGATGATACCTTCGCGTTCATCCGGCGCGGCGGACTCGATCTTGAGCCGCCAGTCGCTGGTCCTGGCGCCGCTCTCCTGGCCTTCGACTGAGCGAGGCAAAGATGCGGTCCGAGCAATGGATTTTCCTGCAAGCCGCGGAATGATTGCCGCCATTTGTTCCAGTCCACGCGGATCGCCGTCGACCTGCGTGACGCCGGCCGTCAGGAACGATTCCAGCAGCGCCATCACTTCCCCGGCGAGAGGCGCCACAGTGCCCTGCCGCGCGAGGAATTCGGCGACGCGTTCATTGCGAGCCACGTAGCCTTCGCCGCCGAGAACGCCCCAGTTGATCGCAAGCGCGGGAAGACCGAGCGCGCAGCGGTGATGGGCTAGCGAGTCGAGAAACGCATTCGCAGCCGCATAGTTGGCCTGCGCCGGATTGCCGAAGATGCTGGAGACGGAGGAGAACATCACAAAGCAATCCAGATCCAGGTCACGTGTCCCTTCGTGCAGCAGCCACGCGCCGTGAGCCTTCGGCGCCATCACCGTGCGCATTCGCTCGCGAGTGAGCGCACCGAGCGGCGCGTCGTCGATGACCATCGCGAGATGGAACACGCCTTTGAGCGGGTGAGCGGCTGGAACGAATTTCCGCGATGAGCCGCGCCACATCCTCCGGCGAACCGACATCCGCGCGGATCACCTGCACTTCCACGCTGCGGCCGCGAAGCTGTTGCACAAACGCTTTCCGCTTCCGGCGTGGCCGCGCCGCTTCGGCTCGTCGAGGACCAGGTGGCGCGCTCCGCAGTTCACCAGCCATTCTGCGAGCACCTTGCCGAAGCCGCCAAACGCACCGGTGATCAAGTAGCATCCGTCCGGCTTGATTTCGAACGCTGGTGCGAGCGGTTCGCCGCGCCGGGAAACAAACGGTTCCGAAAACGCCACCACGACTTTGCCGGTGTGTTTGCCTTGCGCCATCGAGCCGGAAGGCCGCGTCGATACGGCACGCCGGGAAGGCGCGGAACGGCAGCGGACACAGCGCGCCCTGCTCGATCATATCGGCGATTTCTCCGAGCAACTGCTGGGTCAACTCTGCGTCGCCGCCAAAGACCGCGTCCATCGCCAGCACGTGGAAGGACGCATTGCGTCGCAGTCGGCCAGAGCGGGATGCGGGAGTTCTGATAGATGTCGCGCTTGCCGATCTCGATGAATCGACCGAACTCCGCGAGGCAGGAAAGCCCCATGGGAATGGCTTCGGCGGCGAGCGAATTGAGGACCACGTCCACTCCGCGCCTGCTGGTCAGTTCCATGACTGCTTCCGCAAAGTCGGCGCGGCGCGAGTCAATGACATGTTTGACTCCCAGGATCTCAAGCAGCGCACGCTTGGCCGGACTGCCAGCGGTGGCGATGACTTCCGCTCCGAGGTGATGCGCGATCTGGATGGCGGCCATCCCGACGCCGCCCGCGCCCGCGTGAATGAGGATGCGCTCGCCCGCGCGCATTCGCGCGACGTTCTTGAGCGCGTGCCATGCCGTCATGAAAACCACTGGCAGTGTAGCCGCTTCCTCGAAGGATAATCCGTCGGGAATGCGGCGCACATCGGCGGCCCGCGCCAGCGCATGAGTAGCCAGGCCGAACATCGCGAGACCGAACACGCGCTCTCCCACGGTCACATGCGTCGACGCCGGCTCCAACAGCCAGCACCACGCCCGCCACCTCGTCGCCAAACACGCGGGCATCCGGCGTTTCCGCGGGATATAGCGCCAGCGCCTTGAGCACATCACGAAAATTCATGCCAGCGGCTTTCACTTCGATCACCACCTCACCGTCGCCGCAACTCGGGAGCGCGAATGGCGCGAACCGCAGTGAGTCGAGAAGTCCGCGCTCGCGGGATTCGAGTCGCAGCGGCACGGCGCGATCCAGCCATTGCTCTCGCGTCGGCAATCCGCGGTCGATGCGCTGCACGTAGCGCGCTTCGCCCCGGAAGGCGATCTCGCGCTCGGCGTCGGCCTGGAGCAACTCGCTCCACAGCAAAGCGTCATCCTGACGCGGAAGCCGCAGGCGGCAGGTCGATGCCGCGACAAGAGAAGTTCGGGTGCTCGCTGAGCATCACGCGGAAGACGCCGATGGACGGTGCTTGCGCCACCGCGACGGAGTTCAGCGTTTGTCCCACGGGCTGAGCACCGCGCGTGACGAGGTCGATGCGGAGCTTCGCCGCCGGAGTCGTACGTTCTCCAGCGCTTGGGTCAGGTGGAGCAACGCTTCGGTGCCCATCAGCGCACCGTCTCCGGTCGGTTCGTCGAGACTCCACAGATAGACGAGGCGTTCCGGCGGAGCGTCGTCAGCGCACGATTCAAGAAGCTGCTGCCAATCCTCGGGCGCCTCTGCGCGGAGTGTGAATGCATCCACTCCTTCGCTCGCAAATTGCCTGGCTCGACGCGCGACACGCGACACCGAACGCCCGTCGTCGCTAGCAACGCGGCGAGCCGGTCGCCGAGCCCGGACGCATCCGCGAAGACCAGCCACGATTTTTCCGCCGGCGTTTCCGCTGGCCGCGGCGATTCAATTCCGGCGTGCCAGGTTTTGCGCGCGAGCAATCCGATTTGTCCTTCTCCGCCGCGCGGACCTTGCAGGCCGGGCAGCGAAGCCGTCTCGCTGAAGCCCGCTTCGCGCATCACCGCTTCCCACTGCGAACGCTGGAGCAATGGCTGATCTTTGCGCAGATCGCGATCGGTGAAGCGCCACCAGCCGCTGGTCAGGCCGAAGACCGATTCGATCCATAACTGCGGCGTGGCGACATCCATGAAGAGCAGGCTTCCGCCCGGCGCCAGCAAGTCGTGAATGTGCTTCAGCGCGGCCCGCACATCGGCCACGGCGTGGAGCACATTCGTGCCGAGGACGAGATCGAACGTGCCGGCCTCGAAGCCCTGCTCAGTGCCAGGCTTTTCGAGATCGAAAACTTTGCATTCCACCTTCGGGAAAGGCCGCGAGTTTCTGCATCGCTCCGGGAAAGAATGCGGCGGACACGTCGCTGAACACGTAGCTGTGCAGCCCGCGCTGGAGCAGCGGCAGCACGTGCGCCGTGAGTCCGCCCGTGCCGGCGCCGACCTCGAGAATGCGCAAGCCGCGGCCCTCGGGCAGATGGCGCGCAGCTTCCTGCACCGCAGCTGGCGATCGCCGCCATCCAGTGGCTCGCGAAGAGGCCGTCGCCGTAGAATTGATCCAGAAGTTCCGCGCCCGCGCCGCTGAACAACACCTGCACGGCGTCCTTCTCGCCGCGCAGGATTGGGCCGAGTTCCGCGCACGTGGTCGCGCAGAGCAGACCCTCGGGCAGGTGGCCGGGATGCTTCGAGAAGAATGCGCGCAACACCGACGGCGCGGAGTCCGCAGCACGCGTGAACGCCGCGGTCGCACGATGGCCGTCGCCATCGCTCTTCAGCAATCCGCGCTTCGTGAGATCGGCGACGAGTTGCGCAAAGACGCGGCGCATCTGCTCAGCCACGCCGAGCGATTCCGCGGTCCAGCGCTTCGCCTTCGCAGCGCCCATCTCCCGCAAACCGTGGGCGATCTGCGCCGCCGCCAATTCATCTTCCGCCGCCATCGTCGCCTCCAGCTCGGCCCGGCCTCGCGCGGCGATTACTTCCTCCAGCGCGCCGCGAGCTACGTCTTGCAGGCGAGCCAACGGCACCGGCGGCTGCGGCGCGGGGCGCGAAGCCGCAGGCGTGCGCTCCCATTCAATATGGTAGAGCAGATCACGGCTCCCGCCGGGCGCACCAGAGCGACGGGCAGCGGCGAGGCTGATCGCACGAAATCCATCCACGAGGACGCAAGGCTGGCCCGCCTCGTCATACAATCCGATTCCGCCTTCGATGAACTCCTCATTGAACTGCTGCACTCCCGCACGGACCAGACTGGAAGCGCCCGGCGAACGCAGGAACAGAATCCGTGCAAAGCGCACGGGCAGCTTCATCCGGGCTTTGCGATCCTCCACCGTTGCGGCTCCAGCGGAGAAAATCTGCAACGCGCCGTCGAAGATGACCGGGTGCAGCGGATACTCACCCGCGCGATGCGCGATCGCGTCGGACAAGGAGACTCTGCCAGCCGACTTGCCCCCGCCCGCCGACAGCTCGCGGATCGGTCGGAACTCCTCGCCGTAGCGGAGTCCTAGATCGCTCATGTGGCCGTAGAAGCTGTCCAGTCCCACTGGTTCCAATCCAGCCGCAATCCCGCTATCCCACGCCGACGCGGCAAAAGCCGATTCGGTGCGTTCACTGCGCATCGAACCGACGACATGGACCGACCATGCGGCGCCCTGCTCGAACCGGCTCTGGATCGTGAACGTGCGCTCATAGGGATCGTAGGACAGCTCCAGGAGCAGCCCCGACGGCGGGTCCGGCAAGATGAGAGGCTTGCGGATTTCGAAATCCTCCACGACGAACGGTCTTCCCTCGAACAATTGCGTTCCCGCTTCGAGCACCATTTCGACAAATGCCGCTGCGGGAAATACGATGAGATTTTCGACCCGGTGATCTTTCAGGAAAGCCATGTGCCGGCCATCAAGCCGCGCGATCCACGTGGGCGTGGCCCGCGACAGCCGGATATCGAGCAATCCGCGACCACCAGGCGCCAGACGACCTTCGCGCAAGTCGCTGGACTCATGCCACCACCGGTTCTTGTCCCATGCGTAGGCCGGCAACGAGAGAATTCGCCGCGAAGGCGTCATTGCCGCGAATTCGAGCGGCACACCTGCCATGTGCAGATCCATCGCCGTTTCCAGCAACGACTCGTGCTCCCGCTCCCGTCGCGCTGAGGCCATGATGGGAGCCTTGGCACCATGCTCCGCAAGGCATTCCTGAATCGAACGCACCAATGCAGGATGGGCGCCGATCTCCAGCCAGACATCCACGCTCAAATCGGTCAACGCCGCGATTGCTGAAGCAAACTGCACCGGCTGCCGCACGCCGCGCGACCAGTGACCAGCATCGCAAGACTCCCCGCGAGCCGCTGACCGGTGACGGTGCTGAAAAACGGCACGGTTTCGGCCTGTGGCGAGAAATCGGCCAGCGCCGCCTTAAGCGCATCTGCGGCGGGCTGCATCATTTCATGATGGAAGGGATGACCCACTTGCAGGAACCGGGCAAAAATGCCTTGCGACTCCAACTCGGCGGCGATCACCTCCAGTGAAGCCTTCAACCCTGACAGCGTCAGTGCGCGGGGCCGTTGAACGCGGCGATGCTCACGGTGCGGTCATGGCGGGCGATGACCGCCCGCGCTTCGTCCGCGCTCATGCCGACTGCAAGCATGGTCCCGCCAGACGGCGCGCATTCATCCATGAAACGCCCGCGATGCACGATAACCTGCGCCGCCTGCTCCAGGCTGAGGATGCCCGCCACGCACGCTGCCGCGACTTCGCCGACACTGTGGCCCACGACTGCTGCGGGCTGCACGCCCCACGATTTCCAAAGCTCCGCGAGCGCCATCTGCATGGCGAAGATGGCTGGCTGCGAGATTTCCGTCCGGTGCATGTGCGAGCCCTCTTCCGGCCGCGCGAGTTCCTCCATGAGTGAAAACCGCGCCCACGGACGCATGGCCTTATCACAAGCCTCGATCATCCGCCGGAACACCGGTTCATGCCGCATCAGTTCGCGTCCCATACCCCACCACTGAGGGCCCTGGCCGCTCATGACGAAGACGACGCGTGTCGCCTGCTCACGCCGAGGCGTGAAGGCCGTGCGCAGCTTCGACCCGGTTGTCCCGTTGAGAAAGCGCTGAGTTCCTGCGTCATCTCGGCCACCGAGCGCGCGGTCACGGTGAGCCGATGCGAGTGGTGATTGCGCCGTGCTCCGAGCGTGTAAGTGAGGTCCGGCAACAGAGGCGAACTGCCATTCAACTTCGAATGATCTCTCCAGCCATGCGCTCAACCGCCGAGGCCGACGGCCCGCAAGCGCTTCCTCAGAGCGGGCGGAGAGCAACAAGGGCCATGCGCGGTCCGTGTCAGCGGTCCTGTAATCGTGGACTGCGAGCGCGGCGGCGCTTCCGTCAGAATGACGTGCGACATTGGCACCGCCAAACCCGAACGAATTGACGCCGGCCATGCGAACATCACCCGTCTGCGGAAACGGCTTCGATCACCACGGGCACCCGGAGTTTCAGGCGAAGCAAAGTCAATGTTCGGATTGGGCGTCTCAAAATGAAGGCTGGCGGGAATCAGCCCGTGCTTGAGCGCCAGCGCGGCCTTGACCAGGCCGGGCGACAGCTGGATGCGGTTTCCAAGTGGCCGAGATCTCGTCTTCACCGACCCAATGACGAGCGGTGCATCAGCCGGGCGGTTTGCGCACAGCGCCTCAGCCAGTGCGGGCCTCGATTGATCGCCCACCGCTGTGCCCAGTGCCATGGGCCTCGACAAAGCCGATCTGCAAAGGATCAATCCCGGCATTCACGCACGCGTCGCTCACGAGCCGCGCCTGGGCCTCCGGACTGGGGAGCGAGATGCCATTGGTGTGGCCGTCCTGATTCACGGCCGACCCGATGATCACCGCGTAGATCGGATCGCCGTCCGCGAGGGCGTCGAGAGAGGTTTCAACAGGACCATGCCCGCACCTTCACCGCGCAACAAATCCGTTGGCCGAGGCGTCGAACGCCTTGCATTTGCCTTCGGGCGACAGCATCCCGGCTTGAGAAAATCCAATGAAACCATCCGGCGTGATCATCACCGTCACGCCGCCCGCCATCGCCGCTTTGCAACGCCCCGCCAGAATGTGCTCGCAAGCCACATGCACCGCTGTCAGCGCGGACGAACATGCAGTGTCCATCGCGATGCTCGGGCCGCGCAGATTGAGCGCAGTAGGAGATGCGGTTGGCGGCGATGCTGTGCGCGCTGCCCGTGGGTGAGTGCGCGCTGATGCCGGCACGATCCGTCGGGCTGTGCTGAATCCCCTGGTAGTCATTGTGGGAAATCCCGACGAACACACCGATATCCGTGCCCTTCTCGAAATCCAAAACCAAGCCTGCATCCTCAATAGCCTCCCACGCCGTCTCAAGGAGCAACCGTTGTTGCGGATCAATGTAGGGTGCCTCCTCGCGGAGAGATTCCAAAGAACTGCGGATCAAACTGGTCAATCCCGTCCACAAATCCTCCCCGCTTGGCGATGGACTTCCCAACCAGTCCAGGTTCAGCGTCGTAGAACCGCTCCACGTTCCAGCGGTCGGGAGGCACGTCAGAAATCGCCTCACGGCCTTCCGACGAGCAGTTTCCAAAATGAATCCGTGTCGTTCACGCCACCGGGGAAGCCGGCAGCCGATCCCGATGATGGCAATTCCCTCTTTGTTCATAGAGAGGCAATGAGACAGAGCGACGGAATGGAGTATTCGAGGGGCGTAATGATTTTATGGAAAGTGGGTTCACGGTTCCGTGCATGAGGAGATCTCCGCTGCTGATTTGCAGCGTTCCGGGAGCATCATAGTTACATGATACGCTCGCCCATTGCAATGTGGTAACAGCCCAAACTGTAACACTACCGATTACCAGCACGCTTTGACACTGGTAACCCTGATCGGTTTCCTCGTTCCAAAAGCTAAACAGGCAATGCGGCCTCATTCCTGCCCGACGCTAAGCGAGCGTTGGTTCCAAACTGAGACGCCCCGCGTGCGAAACGGTGCGCGATTTCGCAACTCACTTTCGGCACGATCTCCAACGCTTTGTCTACATCAGCCTCGGTGTTGAAACGGCCGAAAGAGAACCGCACATTGCTGCGGGCGCGTTCGTCGCTGAGTTTCATCGCGCGCAACACGTGCGACCCCTCGAGCGAGCCGGTGCGACAGGCGGAGCCGGCTGAGCAACAGATGCCGTGTTGATCGAGCAGAATCAGCGCCGCCCGGAATCGAGTGCCGGTGAAGGATATGTTCGACGTGTTCGGCAGCCGTGCCTGATGGTTACCGTTCGCCACGAACGTGCCGGAGATTTTTCGAGCAGAGTCGTCTCAAAACGATCACGCATCGCGCGCACGCGGGTTTCTTCATCGGCCATCGCCAGCGCAGCGCATTCCGCTGCTTTGCCGAGGGCCACAATCGACGCGACATTTTCAGTTCCGGCACGCCGTCCGTTTTCCCGTCCGCCACCGATGAGCGACGGCCGGAAACGCGAACGGCGGTTGACATAAAGCGCGCCGACTCCTTTGGGTCCGTAAAGTTTGTGCGCGGACAAAGCGAGAGGAAATTGATCGGCGAGGAACTTAAATCGATCTCCACCTTACCGACTGCTTGCACGGCATCGGTGTGAAAGAGCACGCTTCTTCCGGCGCGCAATCTCAGCGATCTGTTCCACCGGAAAGACAAACACCAGTCTCGTTGTTCGCCCACATCACCGAGACGATCGCCGTTTCAGGTCGGATCGCGCGCTCGAGTTCATCGAGGTCGAGATTGCCCTCACCATCGACGGCTGACGAACGTTACTTCGCAGCCGTTGCTGGCGAGATGCTCGCAATGTCTTCGAATCGCGCTGTGCTCCACCGCGCTTGTTACAATGTGCTGACGAGCCGGATCCATCTCCAGCGCCGAGTTAAGCGCGGCGTTGTTTGACTCTGTTCCGCAGCTCGTAAAGACAATTTCTTCCACGCGGCAGCGGAACAACGAAGCCAGGCGCTCCGCGCGCGATTGACCGCGTCTCGGACCTGCGTGCCGAACCTGTAGCCGCTCGATGGATTGCCGTAATACTGATAAAAACGGCGTCATCTCCTCGAGCACCGACGGGTCGAGCTGGGTCGTCGCGTTGTTGTCGAGGTAAATGATGTTCGCGTCTTCGATCATCGCAGATCAGTTTACCAGCCTGCTTTCATCGATGTAAAGCTATTGCGGTGGGCGCGGTGCGTTCCCGGCATGCTTCGGTTCACGGTGTGTCCAGCGAAAATAGAGATTGCGAAGATAAATCGGAAGCGGCAGCGCGCTTTGCAAGACGCCAACCGAGTCGTGCCGGTAGATCGCGAAGTAACTCAGGGTCAGGAGTGATCCGATTGCGCTGCACTCCCAGAATCCAAAGGGATCACACTTTTGCGGGCGCGCTCGGAAGCGATCCATTGGATCACGAAGCGCAGGCCAAAAATCAAACTCCCGCTGAGCCCAATGATCTTCCACGGAGTAAGCGCGATGCCGAAGATTTCCGCTTCGGCGCAAAATTGAAGGCTGCTCATATGCGGGAAAAGTTCGGCAGAAGAAGCTTGGTGAACAGCTTTTGTTTGGCTGCGGCGAGACGGCAGGTGATCGCGCGGTCTGTGATCGTCGCATTTCACTGCCGGCGAAGCTCACGCGCGCTGTTCAACTTCTGAAATCCGTCTAAACTCCCAGCCATGACTTCGATTTGGGATCACGCCAATCCGCATCTGCGCGATCTCGTCGTTTACGAGCCGGGAAAGCCGATCGAGGAAACCGAACGCGAGTTCGGATTGCGTTCCGATCAAATCATCAAGCTCGCCTCGAACGAAAATCCGCTCGGCCCTTCGCCAAAAGCTTTGGAGGCAATGCACGCCGCTCTCGCGACCGCCAACTTCTATCCAGATGGCGGAGGATTTCATTTGCGCGAAGCGCTCGCGAAAAACTCGGCGTGACGCGCGAGAACATCATTCTCGGCAACGGCTCGAACGAAATCATCGAATTCGTCGGTCATGCCTTTCTCCGTCCCGGCGATGAAGTGCTCACCGCTGAGCATGCATTTGTTGCCTACAAATTGATCGCCGCGCTCTTCGGCGCCCGCACCGTCGAAGTCCCTGGGCCGGATTATTCGCACGATCTCCATGCGATGCTCGGGCAAATCACGCCACGCACTCGCGCGATCTTCATCGCAAACCCGAACAACCCGACCGGCACCCTGATTTCGCAAGAAGAAATCGACGAGTTCATGTCCGGCGTGCCAAACGATGTCGTCGTTGCATTCGACGAAGCCTATTACGAATTTCTCGACGATCCGCCGAACACGCTGCGCTTCGTCCGCGAGGACAGAAACGTGATCGTCCTCCGCACATTTTCGAAAATACAGGGGCTGGCGAATCTGCGCATCGGATACGGAATCGCGCGGCCGGAATTGATCCGGCTGCTTCAAAAACCAGGCAGCCATTTAACGCGAACGGGATCGCGCAGGCGGGCGCACTCGCCGGACTCGAGGATCGCGATCACGAGCGCGCAACGAAGCGGCTGGCAGACGAAGGCCGCGCCTATTTGCAGGAGCAATTCGCGGCGATGCGGCTGCCGTTCCTGCCGGGCTGCGCGAATTTCGTGCTCGTAAATGTAGCTGATGGCCACAGCGTTTTTAAAGCGCTCCTTCGCAAAGGCGTGATCGTGCGCGCCCTGTCCGGATACAAATTACCGGAGTGGATTCGCATCTCGGTCGGAACGATGGAACAGAACCGCAAATGCATCGAAGCGTTGCGAGAAGTTCTCGCGCGCGACACTTCTGCCGCTTGAGCTCAGCAGACGAAAACTTCGGTGGTTCGTCCGACACGATTGCCGCGATTTCGACGCCAATCGGTGAAGGCGCGATCGCTCTGGTTCGGGTTTCGGGACCGGAGGCAATCGCGGTCGCCGATCGCATTTTTCGCGGGAAGGAAGGAGCGTCTGACTTGCCCTCGCATACGCAATCCCTCGGCCACATCGTCGAAGGCGAGGCGACCATCGATCAGGTGCTGTTGTCCGTGCATCGCGCGCCGGCGAGTTATACCGGCGAAGATGTCGTCGAGATTAGCGGTCACGGAGGCCGGCTGATTACCGCGCGGGTTTTGGAAGCCTGTCTCCATGCCGGAGCGCGCGCGGCGCGCGCAGGTGAATTTACCGAGCGCGCGTTTTTGAATGACAAAATGGACCTCACGCAAGCGGAGGCCGTAATGGATTTGATCCGCGCCCAAACCGATCTGGCCTTACGGTCTGCGTCGGAACAACTCGAAGGGCGGCTCGGAAAACAGGTCAGCGCATTGCGCGATGAGCTCATCTCGCTCATCGCGCACGTCGAAGCGGCGATCGATTTTCCCGAGGAAGACATCGCGCCTGACGTCGGCAATTCTCTTCTCGCAAAGCTGGGAAAAATTCGCGACCAAATGAACGAATTGCTCGCCACTGCCGAACAGGGCCGGATTTTTCGCGAAGGCGTGCGAGTGGTTATTTACGGCGAAACCAATGCCGGCAAATCGAGCTTGCTCAATCGTCTGCTCGGCTTTGATCGCGCAATTGTGAGCGCGATTGGTGGCACTCACGCGCGACACCATCGAAGAGTTGATAAATCTTCGCGGCGTCGCGCTTCGTCTCGTCGACACAGCGGGTCTGCGTCTGGAGAGTGATGATTCGATCGAGCAGGAAGGAATGGCGCGAACGGAGCGCTCTCTGCAAAATGCCGATCTTCTCCTGCATGTCGTCGATCGCAACGCGCCGAGGCCCGCACGATTTACTGATCGCCCTCCGGATCGCGCAGAAATTCTCCTCTTAAATAAAAGCGATCTGCCGGAACACCCGGATTGGCGCGAGACGGAAGCGCTGCGGATTTCCTGCACGGAAGAGAATGGACTGTGCGGTCTCGAGGATGCGATTCTAGCGAAGGTGAGCAGCCAGCAGTGGGATGTTTCCAGCGCGGTCGCGATTAACGCACGCCATCGCGATTGCCTGCGGCGAGCTCTGGAATTCTGCGATCAAGCCAAAGTTGCCATGCAGCAAAACCTCGCGCCGGAATATTTCGCGGTTGATTTACGCGCCGCGCTCCAGGCCGTGGGCGACATCGTGGGGCAGACGAACACAGAAGGAATTCTCGACGAAGTTTTCGCCACCTTCTGCATCGGGAAATGAATGGTAATATTTATGAGCGGTTCGTTCGGCCTCTCCTTTTCAGCTCGACCCAGAAACCGCGCATCACTTCGCGATCAATCTGTTGCGCTTTACTTCTGCATTAGCGCCGGCGCTGGCGGTCCTCCGCTCGTTTCAGCCACCGGCAAAACCACGCACACTGTTCGGCTTGCAGTTCCCTAATCCGATCGGTCTGGCCGCAGGCTTCGATAAAAACGGTGTCGCTATTCCTGCGTGGGAAGCTCTCGGCTTTGGCTTTGTCGAAATCGGAACCGTCACCGCGAGAATGCAACCGGGAAATCCGCGGCCGCGGATTTTCCGGTATTGCGAGCAGCGGGCCCTGATCAACCGTCTGGGATTCAACAACGATGGCGCAGACGCGGTGGCTGCACGTCTGGCGCGACTGCGCGCACGTGGTCGCTGGCCGAAAATTCCAGTCGGCATCAACATCGGCAAATCGAAAGCCGTCCCGATCGAAGAAGCAGCCGGTGACTATCTGGAATCGTTCCGTCGTTTGCGCACCTATGCCGATTACATCGTTATCAACATCAGCTCGCCCAACACTCCCAGTCTCCGTTCACTTCAGAAATCGGAATCGCTGAACGAGCTCTTGCGGATGATTCAGGAAGAAAACGCGCGCACGATTCCCCGCCGCCCTTTGCTCGTGAAAATCGCGCCCGAGCTGGACCACGAAGACTTGGAGGAAATCGTGCGCGCCTGTGAAGCGCACGACATCGCGGGATTGATCGCGACCAATACTACCGTCGATCATTCCGCGATTCCGAACGCTCGGAACCAAACCGGTGGACTTAGCGGCGCGCCGCTTTTGCGCCGTTCCACAGAGGTCTTGCAATTTGTCTGCAAAAATACGCGACTGCCGGTCGTCGCCTCCGGTGGAATTTTCGACGCCCAAACCACGCGCGAAAAACTCGCAGCGGGCGCAGCGCTTATTCAAATTTACACTGGCTACATCTATCGAGGTCCGGGGTTGCTCCAGGAATTGATTCCTGCGTTCGGATGATTAGCGCTCCAACAAGGTCTTTTCAATCATTCAACTCAGAGACGCCTTTACATCTTCTTCAATCTGCAACCCGAGTTGGCGAAGAAGCGTAACATCCGAATCGGCCGCAGGATTTTCAGCAGTCAGCAGTTTGTTTCCGTAGAAGATGGAATTCGCGCCGGCGAAAAACAAAGCGCTTGGTCCCTCGCGCGTCAGCCGGGTGCGGCCAGCGGCGAGGCGAACCCGCGCTTTGGGCAGCGCAATCCGCGTGACCGCAATCAGCCTAACGAGTTCGAAAATATCGACCGGCGATTGATCGGCGAGCGGAGTTCCCGGCATCGGCATCAGGCAATTGATCGGAACGCTCTCGGGCGGCGGATTCAGTTCGCTCAATATCTCAATCATGCGCAATCGATCACTGATCAGATTCGCCCATCCCGACAATTCCGCCGCAACAAACCGCCATTCCGCTTCTCTGCACCGCGGCGATGGTGTTGAGCCGATCGCTGAACGAGTGCGTGCTCACGATCTCCGGATAAAATTCCGGCGAGGTATCGATGTTGTGATTGTAAGCGGTAACGCCCGCCGCTTTGAGCTTGTGCGCTTCGGCGTCGCCGATCTGGCCGAGCGTGACGCAGACTTCCATGCCGAGCCGACTGACTTCTCGCACCGTCTCGATCACTTGCTCGAATTTTTCCGTGCCATCACGCACCCCGCGCCACGCTGCGCCCATGCAGAAACGCGTCGCGCCTTGTGCGCACGCACGTTTTGCCGCGGTCAGAATTTCGTCGACTGGGAGCAATTCTTCCCGCTCGACACCGGTGGAATAATGCGCACTCTGCGCGCAGTACGCGCAGTCTTCACTGCAACCACCGGTCTTGATGCTGAGCAGGCTGCAACGCTGCACCTGTTCGCCGCGCCAATGTTCGAGATGCGCCGTCCGGCTCTGCGCGATCAAATCGAAGAGCGGCTGTTGATAGAGAGCGTGGAGTTTTTCGAAATTCATCGCGGCGTCACGATGGTCAATCGCAAATCGGCAATCTAAAATTAATTGACCCACTTGCCATTCGGAGAAGTCAGGATCGGCAGTTCTTCCATCATATACTGCGTCTTACCGATTACGCCCCACATGCGCGTGCCGGTCGCGTCGCGCCAGAGTTTGCTCATGTCTCGCCCGTGTGACAACCCCAGCTTTTCACGTAGGCGTCGCGCGTGAACACCCGACGGTCGATTTTCTTCAGTTCACTTTCGTGCAGCCACGATTTCGATGCGCTGTCGAGCACGTTGCTGTAATCAAACATGAAACAGGCGCGATTCGAATGCCCGAAATATTCGAATCCCGCGACTTTGATCGCGCTACGCGGCTGGCCGTTGTTCAAATAATTGATTACGTCGCTGCCGCGATCGAAGTAAACGAGATGCAGGTGAAATTTGTCACGGACGGAGTTGATGTTTGAAATAAGATCCTGCTTTTCCTGCTTGCCGCGCTCCCGATATCCCTGGCCGTAAACCAGCCAGGTGATCATGGCCTCGGGGCCAAGCTGCGCCCGAAGCTGCTCGGTGCGGATGCGCGCGGCGTGCACGAAGTTCGCCCACCAATGATCGTGCGGCTGCGCCTTGTATTGCTCCCATTGATAGAGTGAAGGTCCGCCGACGAGGATGATGTATTCGCCGGTGGCGGCTGCTTGCAGCGGCGAAACAGTCAGCGCCAATAATGGGAGCAGAAAGAGCCAGCGTCTCATTGGATTCTCAAAGGAGGACTATTTATGCTGGCGACGGACTCGGCGCAAATCCGTCGGAGGGATGACCTCCAGCGTCGTCCAACACACGGACGGGATTGAGCCCGTCCTTCCGTCAGAATTCCGCAACCCTTTCGCCCCGGACGAGATCCTCGTTTGTCTGTCGCTCCCGGATCAGCACGAAGCGGTCGCCGCGAACCAACACCTCGGCGGGCAGTGGACGCGAATTGTAGTTTGACGCCATCGCAAATCCATACGCGCCGGCGCTCATCAGCGCGACGAGGTCGCCTTCGCGCAATTCCGGCAATTCGCGGTCTTCGGCAAAAATCGGCGCTTTCGCAAACCGGGCCGACGACATCCATCTTCGCGCGGTGCGCGTCCGCCGGCTCGCGAACCGGCACAATTTCGTGGTAGCTTTGATAAAGTGCGGGCCGGATCAAATCATTCATGCCGGCATCGACGATCGCAAATTTCCTACGCTCGGTTTGCTTGATGTAAAGGACGCGCGTGAGAAGAACGCCCGCGTTGCCAACGAGAAAACGTCCCGGTTCGACAACAATGCGCACGCCGAGATCGCGCAGCGCTGGCAGCGTGGCGGCTGCGTACTCCGCGATGGTCAGCGGCTGGCGGGCTTCTTCGGATTTTTCTGCCACCATTCATCGCCACCGCTGGCGAGAGATGATTCGTAAACAATTCCCATCCCTCCGCCGATGCTGAAAAATTCGATGTTGTAACGTTTCTTTAAATCGCCCACGAGCGGTGTCATTTTTTCAACCGCTTCGGCGAACGGTTCCGCTTCGATGATCTGCGAGCCGAGATGCATTTGGACGCCACGAATGCGGAGGCTCGGCATCTCCGCCATCTTTTCATAAACGGACGCGACGCGATTCAGCGCGATGCCAAATTTGCTCTCGCTCTGGCCGGTGGAGATGTATCGATGCGTATGCGTCTCGACGTTGGGTTCACCCGCAAGGCAATCGGCGCGATGACGCCTCTTGCCCCAGCGATACGGCTGATCGTTTCCAGTTCCGCTTCGCTTTCAACGTTGAAACTGAAAACGTTTTGTTCGAGCGCGTACTCGATTTCCTCCTTCGATTTTCCGACGCCGGCGAATGCGCAACGCTTTCGGGTCGCCACCGGCTTTGAGCACGCGATACAATTCACCGCCTGAAACGATATCGAAACCGGCTCCGGCATCGGCGAGGAGTTTCAGAATCGCGCCGTTGGAATTCGCCTTGACCGAATAGCTGATGAAATGATCGATCTCGCTCAGAGCAGCATCGAGCCGGCGATAATGATCGAGAATCGTGTTCGCGCTATAAACATAAAGCGGTGTCCCGAATTTCTGAGCGACCTGCTCCAAGTCGGCTCCCTCACAATGAAGTCGGCCGTTGCAGTAGTGAAAGGAATGCACTGTGCTTCCAGTTTAACCCAACCGCGCCGACTGCAAGAGACTCCGGAAGTGTGAATTGCCCAGTTACGCGAGCCGCCTTCGCCAAAGCCACGAGGTGATGCAGAAGGATGAATGTTGAGGGTTCAGTATTCTGGGTTCAGGATTGGGGAATGAAAAGCCTGATTGCAGTTGCGGCGTGTTGTTTGTTTCTTGCTGGCCCGTCATTGGGTCAGGGGTCAGAGCCCGCTCCGTGCGCGTTGATGACCAAGGCGGAAGTGGCGGCGATTTTTGGCGAGCTGAAAGGCGAACCGAAGCCTCGACACCGGCCTGTTGGAAGAGAAGCAATGCGGCTACGAAAACATGAAGGGAAGCTGGCTCAAGCTTTCGGTCTATCCGTCGGACCGCTGGGGAATGCGGAAATTCACGGTGAGCGAAATGAATCCGGAAAATATTTCCGGGTTGGGAGAAGAAGCATTCGTGGTCAAACGCGGGACCGACGCCGAAGTGATCATGCGCAAGGGGAATGGATTTTAGAAGTGCGCTCGAATTCCGGACGCGCTATCACGCAGAAGGTCGCGGAATTGGCGGTGAAGAAGATGCCGTGAGCGCGGTTACGCGAGGTGTCAGGCATGCCGGCGGAAGAGGGTGCCGATTGAAACGAGGATTAGCAAGCCGCCAAACGTGCACACGATAGCAGCGCCGGATGGCAGGTCCCACCAAAACGAGAAGAACAAGCCGGCGATCCCGCCGATGAGCGCGATGATCCAGCCGATGAGCAAACGATTGCCGATGCGGCCGGCAAGGTTGATTCCACAGACGGCGGGCACAATCAGATAACTGAAAACCAGCAGGACGCCGGCGATGCGGACAAAACTTGTCACGACCAGACCAAAGACGGCGTAAAACAAAAAATCCCACCAGCGTACGCGCAGACCTTTCGCATACGCCCCGTCGCGATCGAAAGAGACGAGCAGGAAATTCTTGCGCAGCACAAAATGGAAAATGCCGACCGCGAGAAAGGCGCGAAACATTTCCAAACTTCCTGTGGCGCCACCAGGAGAATGTTGCCCACGAGCATGTTCTTGATTTCCGAATCGCCTTCGGCCGCGCGACTGAGGAGCAAGACCGCCGCCGCCGCCGCAACCACATAGGCAATTCCGATAACTGCTTCCTGCGGGACCTGGCTCGTTCGTTTCCCGGTCACGGAAAAACTGCGGCGCCGACGAGCGTGAAGCCGAGGCCAACAGCCGAAGGTCTTTGAGCTTTGTAAATCCATGTGCAGTAGCACGGCAAGACAGATGCCGAGCGACGCCATCTGCGCCATGGCGATGTCGATGAAGATAATCTCGCGTTGCACGACATGCAGGCCGAGATAGACGAGCAACCACGGCAACAGGATGCAGGCCGCGATGGGCCAAAACATTACCTCAAACATATTAAAATTCGTGGAGCAAGTTTCCCAACTTGCTCGTCTTTAAATCGCAACTTGGAAAGTTGCGCCACATCATTTCAGCGCTGCCGCCAGCCGCGAGACGAGTGTGTCGATCAACTTCACGTACGTATCGGTCCCAGGCAGGCCGCCTGGGAATTGCGCAAAGTCCACCACCTTCGCGCCAGTCGCGCTCGCCACTTTCTCCGCGATTCTCCGGTCGTGAAACGGCTCGACCAAGATGACTTTTATCTTTGCGCCTTCATCTGCGCAATCACTTCGGTCAGGTGCGAAGGTGAAGGCGGGATGCCCGGCTTCGGCTCGAGAAAAATATCGATGTTGAATCCGAAGCGGTGCGCGAAATAAACCCACGAATCGTGATAAGCGACCAGGCTCTGACCTTTGACCGGCAAAGAGTTTTGCGCCCCATTCTTGGAGCTTCGCATTGATTGTTGCCTCGAATGTTTTGTAGTTCGCCTGATAGGCCGCTGCGTTGGGTGGATCAACCGCGGCAAAGGCGGTCGCGATGTGTTGCGCGATCGCCTTGGCGATGATCGGGTCGACCGCGAAATGCGGGTTACCCATCGCATGCACATCGCCGGCCGCGCGTGTGACGTTCGCGGGCACGTTCATTAACCGGATGCCTTCGAAAGCCTGCACGCGCCCTGGCTTGCCGACTTCGATTTTCGGATTGCGCGCATTTTGCAGAAGCGGAGGCAACCAGCCGATCTCGAGTTCGGCACCACCGTCGATCAGCACATCTGCTTCACGCAGTTTGACGACAAAGCTGGGCCGCGCATCGACGAAATGCGGATCTTCAGTCGCCTTCGCCAGGGCGGTGATGTCGATTTTGTCGCCGCCGATTTCCTGTGCGATCGAGGCGAAATCGGGCAAGGTCGCAACGACGTTGAGTTTGGCCTGAAGCGGAAGACAGAGCGAGCAAAAGAGCGCGGCCGCGAAGATGTATTTTGTCGGTTTCATATTTGCATGGAGCGAACGCGCGCGGGATTGATTGGGTAGCGCACGCGTCTCGCGTGTTGGTTTTGGCGTCTCGCCAAAATGGTCTTGTCTTCAATGTCAAAGCGAAATGCGGACGGCGGCCAAGCAAAGGGAAAGTTCGCGCTGGCGAGGACGCCAGCGCCAGCACGCGGGACGCGCGCGCTACCCGGAGTCGCCGCGCCGCAGCTTTTGCCTCGTTAGGCAACATTAAAATTTGTGTGCACCATGGGCACCGAGGATGAATTCGAATTGGAGAAAGACGGAATCGACGTCCCGTCCCGCCAGAAAATCATTCGGATCGAGAAAATCGTGATTATACTGCAGCCGGATCTTTGAGAACTCAGTTGGATACCAGGTTAAGTTCGCGCTCACGCGCGAGCGCGATTGCCGATCAAGATCGTCGGTAAATGCGGAATCCTGCATGTGCAGATAGTCGCCGCGCACGCTGGCGACCCATCCCTTTTGAAACCCCAGAGCACTTGCGAATACATCCCCCAATCGTGAAACGTCTCGGCCACCGGGAATGTTTCATCCACACCGCGGCCTGCTTCAAAGCGGCGATACATCACTTCCGTTTGCCATTTCACGAACGGAAAACCGCCCTCAGCACGCGAGCTTTTCCATTTGTAAAGAAAATCGCCACCGTAAATTTGCGTCCGCGCGTTCGCGCCGGTTTCGCTTTGAGTCAAACGCACCGCTTGCGCCAACGAGCACCGTCTGCGTGTCGCTCAAATTAAACGAATTTTCGAACCGCGGCACGTAGAGGAAATCCTGCAGCCCGCGCATTTCGCGATCAGTCGTTATGCGATCGAAGAAAATCCCGTTGTCGCCCGGGTTGCGAAACGAGAACGCCAGTGCCGCCGCGCCCGTTCTGCACTGCCAGCAAGAATTGCGAATACCACGACACCGGCAATGTCCACGAAATTTGCGCGCCCACCCCGCGCAATCCATCCGGTCCCAGAAAGAGGCCGTGCACAAGCGGATCATCGGCGAAATCCCACGCGTGCGGATGGACTGCATTGATCCGGCCGAACGCGGTAAAGAATTGCCCGGCCTTTAACTGCAAATTGAATGGAAGGTCCGTCGTTTGCATGAATGCTTCTTCGACTTCGACCTCGGTTTCATTGTCGTTGTCGAGCTTGAAAACGATGTTGGCGAACCCTTCGAAGTAAGGATCGACCGCGCCGTCGAACGCGAGCTCGATATTGCGCGCGTTGAAACCACGCTGCTGCGGATCGTGATCGCCCACTTCGATGTTGTAGAGATCGGGCGCGCTGGAATAAGCGAGCGCGAACAAGCCGTCGAAGGAAATGTTCATGTAATTTTTCCCGCCACCCGCAATCGTGATTGGTTGCGTTAACGATGCACCAGCGCCCGTGCTCGAGATCGTTTCCGAGGTTACTGAAGCATCGGTCGTCGGAAATGCGGTCGTTCCCGTGGGAGGCGCTGATCCTGCTGCGTTTGTTTCCGGCGGTAGAGCGGAGGCGACGACGGAGGAATCGCTCGTCGGAAAGAGCGGCGGCGCCGTTGCTCCGCTCGCGGGCGAAGCCGATGGCGTCTCGCCTGCATTCGACGGCAGCAGAGTTCCTCCGGCACTCATCTTTTCCAGAGCCGTTTGTTGATCTTTCACCTGTTGTTGAAGCGCCTTGACCGTGTCGGTGAGCGATTGCACTTGCTGGCGCAGAGTTTCCATGTCGTTAGGCTGCGACACTCGGATTCGGAGCGGCCGATGGCGGGAGCGGGAGTAGTCGTCGGTGCGTGCATCCTGCGCGTAAATTGGCGCGGTGCTGAACAAAACAGCAGCGCGCAAAAATTATTTTTCTCATCTGATCTCCTGATCGAGTCCGGCGATTCCAGCCGGACGAATTTTCGAACGTCGAATGCGTTCGGCGCACATTGGATCAGCGCCGCGATGAACGCGCTGGCGGCGCTGCTGCGCGAAGTGCGCGGGCAAACCAATGGTCAGGAGATGATGCGGGCGGCGCGTGCTCGAAGATGGATGCGCCGAGGAACGGTGCTGGAACCCAGATCGGGTTCAGCACCAGAAGTTTCGAAAATTCAACAGCTGGCTGCGGAGCCGAAACCAGCGCCGGGAGCATCGCTCTGCTGGTATTTACCGGAAGCAATTAAGGTGACCGCGCACTCGTGCTGGCTCCCAGCCGCTTCCTTGTGAATGCGTTCGTGCAATTGCGGCGCGACCGCGAGGGCAAGCGCCAGGAAGAATGCGGCGAGCAACCCGCATGCAACGGTGCTGCGGCAAAGCCGAGAACTTTTGACGATACTCTCGCCGCGCATGTCAGCGGACTTTGGTTTGTCCGGGCGAATTCTCAAGGCAAATCTTTTCGCCCTAACGAACGACATCCAATTCAGAACAGCCGATTTGATGCCGCTGTGCGCAGGTTTATCATTAACGGATGACCGCCGACGGACATGATTCACAAGTCCCACTTCCAGCGCAGTAAGCCGATGAGCGCGAAAACCGAAATGCTTCGGCGAAGCTCGGCCCAATCTGGTCGATCCTGTTCGGGGAGCCACATCTTGCCGGCGTCGCGCTGCATGTAATCAGACTGGAGCTACGGCGCCGGCGACGTCGCTGCGGGAACCGGTGTAGTTGGCGGGGAAGTCTCGGCCAATGACAGCAGCTCGGAGACGGTGACGAATTTGAATCCTTTGCCAGCAGCGCGTCGAAAGTTTCGGGCATTGCGGCGATCGTCTGCGCGTGGATGTCGTGCGAAAGCATAATGGAGCCGGGCTTCGTTTCGCGGATGATCCGCTGGGCGACAATCGAAGGACCTGGTTCTTTCCAATCGAGCGGATCGACGTCCCACAAAATCACTTTGTAACCGAATTCACTGTTCACCCATTGGCGCTGTTTCGGCGTCAGCTCGCCATATGGAGGACGCATGATCCTCGGATGCGAACCGATCGCCTGCGCAATGACATCGTCGGTGCGCTGGAGCTGGCTGCGCAAGGCCTCGTTCGAAACCTTGGCGAGATTCGGATGCGACCACGAGTGGTTGCCGATCTCGTGTCCTTCCGCGGCGGCGCGCTTCAGGATCTCAGGATACCGCTGTGGCGTTCTCGCCGAGCACGAAGAAGGTCGCTTTGATTTTTCTGCGCGAGCAGGTCGAGAAGCTTTGGCGTCAGTGTCGCGTGCGGGCCATCGTCGAATGTCATGGCGACATAAGGGCCGTTCACCTTCACCGAGCTGTAGGTGATCTTGGCCGGAGCGGCGGCACTCGGTTGGGATGCGGATGATGGCGTGGCTTTCTGTGGTTCGGTTGTCTGAGCTGCCGCTATCTTGACGCAAAGTAACAGGGTTAATATTGTGCGGACGATCATTGGCAGCACTAAAGCTATTTCATCAGACCTTCGGCGTGAACTGCGACAGTTCGTAGATGCCGAGCTTCTTTTCGATGCCAAGACGCGATCCACCACCTTGAAAAATCCGTCGTCGCCGAAAAGCTCGTCTTCTTTTTCTCGAAATCTTCGCCTAACGAGTCGAACTCATGGGCGCTGACGATGCCGCGAAAGGCCGGGAACAACACGGTGTCCTCGCGCTTCGTGCGGATGTATCCATGCGGATGAACTGGCGCATGGAGTCGGCCAGCTTGCGCCGGTCGTCGGAATTCTTCAGCGCCTGATTGTTCGCGAACCGCATCGTGGATATCGGTGAGCCGGCGACCGCCCCTGGTGTTGCTGCAAAAGCACATCCACCAAATCTGTCAGCTTGTTCGCCTTCTTGAAACGCGGGAAGAGGAAGTTCTCCTCCAGTTTCTCATGATAGTCCTCCACGAAATCGCGAATGATCTTCGCCGATTCAGCGATCGGCTCTGGCGGCAAATCTTCGTTTGCTTCCATGCGACGGAGCGCCTCGCCGTAAACAAGCAGGATGCGCTTCAGCACGCCATGCTCGCGCATCAGGTCCTCAGGCGGAGAGACGTCGGTGCCCTTCTTTTCTTCCTCTTCGCGAGGAGGTTACCAGCGCTTCCAATCGCTGAAGTCGCCAGAATAATGCCGCCGGTTTTAGGGAACTTCCTCCTGCTGGATTGATGGTTTGTTTTCATAGGTGCTGAGTTCTGAGCATAATTCGTCTTTGATTGACTGATTGCGCGGCGTCCCTGGAAATTAGAACGTCGTCGCACCCTAAAAATCGAACGCGACCGTTCCGTAAAAATCCGCGGCGCGCTGTCCGAACTGCGGCGCACCGACACCGATGCCGCTGCCGTCACGCAGCTCGTAAATCTTATCGAACAATGTTGACGACATCGAAGCGAATGTTCACGGAAGTTTTCTCCGTGATCTTAATCCGGCGTTGCAGGCTGACGATTGAACGTCTCGTAGGGATGATTCTTCATGGTATTGGCGAAACCGCGCCGCAGCCCGTTGCCATAAAGGCCGTCAACGGCCGCCTTCCAATCGTTCCAGGTGTAGGAGACGCCGGCAGAACGCGGTGAAACGCTGATCGTGGTCGAGGAAAACCCAGTGGTTGCTGATGTAGGCGAGTTCATCGGGATCGAAGAGAAATTGCGCGGAGCTGACCTGCGTTCCCGCGCGCCCATTCGTAGCCGACGTTCAAATAGGCGGAGAACGGACCGCGATCGTAGCTTGAGGTAAGTTCGCCGCCGTAGATTTCGCCGCGCTTGTAGTTGAAGGAGGAAAGAATGAGCGCCTGCCCGAACTGGCCTTCGTCGAGCGTGGAATGCGAGCTTTTGTAGAAACCGTCAAGGCCGATGTTGAATCCTTCCGGCGATTTTCTGCGTTACGCCCGCATCGAAATAATGCGCCCGCTCCGATGTGACCGGAGAATCTTGGGTGATGGCCGATTCGTTGGTCGTGCCGGTAAACTTTGCGATCGTGCTTTGATCGAACAGTCTCTCAACGGCGGCGGCGTAAAGTAGCGCGCGTAGCCGGCGTGGAACGGCGGTGCCCTTGAAGGGTTCGTAAACAATGTTAATGCGCGGGCTGAGCTGGTTTTCGTCTGAGAACGCGTTCACGAAATCGAGCCGGCCTCCGAAGTTGATCGTGAGTTGCTCGAACGGCTTCCATTCGTCCTGCAAATAGAAGCCGTAGAAGTAGCCGTACTTGTCGCCGTTATCGACGATGCGTTCCGGCACGTCGCTCGTTTGGTTGCCGTTGGCATCGACGGGAAACACGAGCGTGGCCGTCCCAACGGTGGCATGCTGCTCGCTGAAAAGAAATCCACCGCGAAGCGTGTGTCTGGTCGTTGAGTTTGTAGCTCGCGTCGAACTCGAGGCCGTTCGAAAGAATGGCGCGATCAACGCGTGAAGCGACGCCGTTGAAGATCAAATCGCCGACGTCGTCCGGCCGGAACAGACATTGAGCTGTAACGCGTTGAAGATGGACGCCTGCGATGTTGAAGTCGCCCGCTTTCTTCTGATACGTGAGGATTGCGTAAGAAGATTGTTCCGGTCTGGTTCTCGTCGAGTTTCGACGGAATCGAATGTCGATCTTCCCATATCGGTGAATGCGCCCGTTTGCCCGGGATTATTCGGGATCTGGAAGTCGCTGTGATTGCCGCTGACAGGAGTAACGTCAGGCGACTCGTCTCATCAAAGATGTAGGAAGAAGTAACCGAAGAACTTGTACTGGTCGGTGTCGTCGTGAATCGGATCGCTGCTGCTGGTCGGATTCTCAATGCCGAGGCCGCTGTGCAAATAGCTGGTCGAGACGTACGAGCTGAGCTTTCCCGATGACACTGCCATATTCGAAGCTCGGCATGATCGTGTCGAAACTTCCGCCGTAAACGGAAGCTTCGCCTTGCTGGAAGACGGCGCCGTTCTTTGTGTGAATGTCGATTACGCCGGTCGTGCGAAACCCGAACTGCGCGGGCAACGCGCCGGTGATGAGCGAGATGTTATCGGCGAACCGCGTCTGCAGTTCCTGGCCGAAACCGGGAATGCTTTCCGGCAGGAGCACGTCATCGATGCGGTACTGCAGGTTCGCATGTTCGCCGCGGACGTGAAGCTGGCCGAATGAATCCTGCGCAACGCCGGGAAATCGCAAGGATCGTTTGGTTAAACGCCGCGTTTTCTCCTTGGGCCTGCGAATCGAGTCGATCGGGGCCGACCGTGTAACGAGTCGCGCCGAGGCTGGGCACGATCGCTTCGCGCGAAGATATCGAGCTCCTGGCTTTGAACGACAACCCGTCCCACTTCGACCGTGCTGGACAGCGATGCGGATGGAGATGGTGTAGGTGACGAAGTAACGGCGTCCTGCGCGAAAACGGAAACCTCGCGCGAGCATCAGTGTGATTGATGCGATCAAGAATGTTTTCATTAGAAATTGTTGGAAATGGATTTTTCAAAGTTGTGATTGGTTGATGGCGTTCACGATTCACGTAATGCCAATTCAAAGGAGCGCTTCTTGCACGAAGGCCGTGCCGCGACTCAGACGAGTAACTAGTGCTCCGCGCGAGTGCGCGGTCCGACTGTGTGCTTAGGCTTGCACGGGCGGCGCGTGCTCGAAGATGGACGCGCCGAGGAACGGTGCTGGAACCCAAATCCGGGTTCAGCGCCGGAAGTTTCGAAAATTGAACAGCTGGCTGCGGAGCCGAAACCAGCGCGGGAGCATCACTCTGCTGGTATTTACCGGAAGCAATTAAGGTGACCGCGCACTCGTGCTGGCTCCCAGCCGCTTCCTTGTGAATGCGTTCGTGCAATTGGGGCGCGACCGCGAGGGCAAGCGCCAGGAAGAATGCGGCGAGCAACCCGCATGCAATGGTGATGCGGCAAAGCCGGGAACTTTGACGATACTCTCCGCCGCGCATGTCAGCGGACTTTGGTTTGTCCGGGCGAATTCTCAAGGTAAATCTTTTGCCCTAACGAACGACATCCAGTTGAGAACAGTCGGTTTGATGCTGCGGTGCGCGCGATTATCGTTAGCGGATGACAGCCCGATTATGACAACGGCTGCTCGCATTTCCTATGCGGTCCTGGCGCTTACGCTCGTTCTGGCGGGCGTTTTGCATCTCGGCGCTGCACTTCTGGCGCTGTTGTTTTCCTACTTCGCGTTACGCAAACTTTTCTCATTCACCAAGACAAAGTGGCTGGCGTTAATCTTGTTCGTGCTTTTGGCCGCGAGCATCGCATGCCGCCGGCCATTTTACCCGCGCTGCGGTCACGGCTTTGCCCGAAGTCGCCGACCATTCCATTCCTTCAGCCAGCGCCTGGGCCGAGGCGCGCCAAATCAATTGCCCTTCACCGATTTCTGACAGTCTCCGGACACTGCTGGTCGACGCGCTTAAAGAAGAAGCGCACTATTTGCGAAGCGTCGCCCGTTTCGCCGGAAGCACGACCGCAGCCTTGCTCTTCGTTTTCATCGGGGTTGTCGCCGCCGTGAGTTTGTTCTTTAACAGCCAGCTCGATCTTTATCGCGATTCGCATAACACGAAGAATAATCTTACTCCGTTTTTGTGCGATGAGATCGCGGCGCGATTTCGCGATTTCTACCGAAGCTTCGCCCTCGTCATGGGCGCACAAATGACCATCTCGCTCGTTAATACTGTTTTGACCGCCATTTTCGTGCTGGTCATCCGCCCTGCCCAATGCGCCGCTCATTATCCCGATCACATTTCTCTGCGGTCTGCTGCCGATCGTAGGCAATCTTGTCAGCAACACCATCATTGTCTGCCTCGCCTTCACTGTTTCCTTGAAGATGGCCCTGGTCGCGCTCGTGTTTCTAATCGCGATTCACAAGCTGGAATATTTCTTGAATAGCAAAATCATCGGCGAACGGATCCGGAATCCGATTTGGCTCACACTCCTCGCCCTGATTGTCGGCGAAAGATTGATGGGCATTCCGGAATGGTTCTCGCCCCAGTGGCCTTAAACTATCTCCGCCTCGAGTTGTCGAGAATCGAAGCCACGCCGCAGCAGACGCTGTAGCCCGCAGACATTGGGGACAATATCCCCGGCTACATTAAAACCATCAAAGCCGGATTCCTTGAGAGACTAATTCGGCGAAATTTGTCCCTCGCTGTCAAGCTAGCCCTGGATATAGCGGATAAACAATATGGATTTCTATTTGGCAATTGGTCGCCGCCACCACGCAATGGGGCCAACCGATTGTAAATAATTCTCCAGATCTGCGTGGTCTTCTTCCTCGTCGCGCTAAATGGCTTCTTCGTCGCCGCGGAATTCGCCATCGTCAAAGTGGCGCGTCAGTCAGCTCGAAGCCGGAAGCGCGGGGCGACAAGCGAGTTGCCTTCGCGCAGCATGTCGCTGCTCATCTCGATGCTTATTTGTCGGCGACACAGCTCGGCATCACGCTCGCCAGCCTCGCTCTCGGCTGGCTCGGAGAATCGTTCGTCGCTGAATTGATGGAGCCGTTCTCTGCCCTCGTCGGAATTACATCTCCTGCCGTGATCGAGCTCGAACGTCTGGTCGGCGAAATCCAGGACGAGTTCGATGCGGAGCAGCCGGAGCTGCAACGAATCAATGAGAATGAGTTTTCCGTGCCGGGCTCGTATAGTTTACATGACCTTGGCGCGTTGACCGGTGATTATGTAGTTACGGTCGCACAGGGCAATGATCGCCGGATCGAACGCCTGCATTTTGTTAAGACGAAGGGGCGTCCTGACCCGCGTTAGAGCCTTTAGGCGAACGACACGCCTACATGGCGGCACTGTGGGGATACGAAAAACAATTCGTGCTAGGGTTGCCTCAAACCCGGCGCACCATGAACCGAGCATTCACAACCCAGGCAGTCGCACGAACCGGGCGATCATCAGCAGGAGCATGATGCTGAACATGCGCATCACAATGGCGAGCACCTCAGAGCATAATGATCGTGAAAGCGGTGCGGCCGAGCATGTTCGTCTCGGACTGATGGCGTTGGTCATCGTGGCAAGCCTGACCGGCTGGTGGCGGCACTGGATGTCGCGCGACTGGCTGGCGTTTGCGGCCACGCTCATCGGCGGGTTTCCTATCTTCGCCGAGGCCTGGGAGAACCTGCGCAAGCGGCGCATGACGATGGAGCTGTCGATGACACTCGCGCTCATCGCCGCGCTTTGCATCGGGCAGTTTCTAACCGCGCTGGTTATCGCGTTTTTCGTGCTTTTCGCCGAGCTGGTCGAAGGTTACACGGTTGGCGGCGGGCGGCGCGCGATCCAGAACTTGATCGACGCGCTGCCGCGTCAGGTGAGGGTGCGCCGTGGCGGCGAGGAACGTGAGTTAGCGACGAACGAAGTTGCCGCCGGCGAGACCATCATCATCCGGCCCGGCGAGCGCATTCCCGCTGACGGCGTAGTGAGCAAGGGCCACAGTTTTGTAGATCAATCCTCGATCACCGGAGAGTCGTTGCCGGTCGAGAAAGTCGAGCAGAGCAAAGTGTTCGCCGGAACGATCAACAAGGACGGCGTGCTCGAAGTGATGCGTCGAGAAAATCGGACGCGACACCACCTTTGGCAAAATCATTGAGATCGTCGAGCAAGCCGAAAAATCTCGCGCGCCCGTGCAGCGCATCGCCGACCGGCTCGCGGCGGGGCTGGTGTATTTTCGCATTCGCCGCGGCGGTCCTCACGCTCATCGTGACGCGCAATATCACCTCCACCATCGCGGTGATCATCGTCGCCGGCGCGTGCGGTGTGGCGGCGGGCACGCCACTCGCTATTCTTGCCGGCATCGGCAGCGCAGCCCGGCGCGGCATTATTACCAAAGGCGGACTTTACCTCGAACAGCTCAGCCGCATCGACACGATCGTTTTGGATAAAACCGGCACGCTCACTCTCGGAATTCCGGAAGTGACCGCCGTGCGCGCACTCGACGACGCCACCGAGAACGACGTGCTCCAGACCGCCGCCATCGCCGAGCAACATTCCGAGCACCCGCTCGGAGAAGCCGATCGTGCGTCGCGCCCGTGAACACAATTTGCCGTTGCGCGAGTATTCGCAACTGCGTTACTCGCCCGGCAAAGGAATCGTCGTTGAGGAATCGGGGACGCGTATCATGGTCGGCACGCGCGCGCTATTTGAAGAACAGGGCGTCATCGGTTCCGGCGAACGCGCTGTCCGACGTTGCCGGTCACAATGGTGCTGGCAAAACTGTCGTGCTGGTCGGGCGCGACCGCGAAGATTCTCGGCGCCGTGACGCTGGCCGATCAGCTTCGCGCCGAAGCCGAAGCAAGCAGTGAACGATCTCAAAGCGCAAGGTTATCGCGTCATCCTGCTCACCGGCGACAGCGCCGACACCGCACATGCCATCGGTCGCGCAGCTCGGCGTCCGATGAAGCGATCGGCGATCTTTTGCCCGAGCAGAAAGTGGAAAAATTCGCGAGCTGCTGCGCGCAGGGCCGCAAGGTAGCGATGGTCGGCGACGGCGTGAACGACGCGCCCGCGCTGGCTGAGGCGACAGTGGGCATCGCGATGGGCCAGGGCACCGATGTCGCGCTGGAGACCGCCGACGTTACGCTCATGACCAGCGACCTCTCGCGCCTCGTGGAAGTGCTCGCGATCAGCAAGCGCTGCTATCGCGTGATCATGTTCAACTTCTGGGGCACGATCGGTGTGGATACCGCCGGCATCGTGCTCGCTTTTTCGGAATGCTCGCCCCGATCATCGCGCGCACTCATCCACGTCGGCTCCGAGCTGGCGTTTATTCTTAACTCCGCGCGCCTGTTTCGTCAGAAGAGTATCCTTCCGAACCATTCATCGTGAACCTCGCGCTCACCTCGTTACCCGATCTCGTGCGGCAAAAGCGCGGCGCACGCGTGAGCTTCTTCATTCCCTCGGCCATGCTGCTCGCGGCATTGCACGGAGGTGGGAGCTTTTTCGTTTCTTTAACGTTGGAAAAATCTCCTGCTACTTTTTTCTGGCGCCAACTGTCGTCGTTTCTACAATTCGCCACGAATCGCTCTCAATTGAGATTTACATATGAGTGCCGCATCGTGAGCAAGACTGAACGAGAGAACGCGCCGAAGAGGAATCGGAAAGGGTTTCGGCTCAGCCACCAACATCCTTCTGGCGCTCATCGGCCTGCTTATTTCAGCGGCCCGGCAGTCAGCTGAAAATACAAGCGACTGGGTAACGGGATTGCCGCGAGAACCCATTCATGTAAAAGCGTGGCCAGGGGGAAAGAAGGTCGCGGTCTGCTTCGTTCTCTATGTCGAGGTGTGGGGTTTTGGACACGGCCCTAACTTTCGACCGGATATGACTGCGCGAGATCCGGATGTTGTCGACGAGGCGTTTCGTCAATACGCGATAGAATGGGGTATCCCTCGGATTGGCAGGCTCTTCAATGAAGCAAGGGCATGCCCTTGAGCATTGTCTTGAATGCGCTCTTTCCCGAGAAGCATCCCGATGTCTGGAAGCAGTTTCGTTCCTGGTGCCAAAGGCCCCTATCATCGCGCACGGCATTAACAACTCGACCGAGCTGCTGCCGCTTGGACGCGGCCTCGACGAGCAGGAAGCATACATTCGGCGAACACTGGATCTGATCGAGAGGATACGGGCGTGAGGTCACGTGGATGGATCAAGCCCAAGCGTCTACCCCAATGCCGATACATTCAGGGCCACGCGCGGCCGAAGGCATCACCTATTCGCTCGACGGCATGGACTCCGACGTCCTACTCTCGCCTCATCACCAAGTCAGGACCGCTGGTCTTAATTCCCTATCCGGCAGTCACGGTCGACATGGGGCACTACCTGGAGCGCTTGAAAGAACCAAGTGATATGGAGCGGCTGTGGATCGATTACGTAACCGAACTGTGCCGGCGAGGCCGCGGCCCATCCCGACCGTGAGGCCACTGATCGTTGCCATCGGCATCCATCCGTTTGTGGTTGGGACTCCAATGGGCGCCGGCGTTGCGCCGGGTTCTCGAAAATTTCAAGAATCAGAAGCTTGTCTGGGTAACGGACGTTCAAGCATTGCCTGGACGCTGCGGGCGAGAAGCGTAGCTGCGAATAAATGTGATTTTCTTGTCCCGCGTCGATGGACTTAAACACAATCACCGAAGGTTCGGCGATCCCGCCAGATGCGGATGCAGTCACGAAATGGGAAAATGGTTTTGCATGGCTCGCCGGCGGAACATGGCTCTTTTCGGAACCGCAGATACACACCCACACACTCATTGATCTTGAGACGCTCAAGTGGCCTCTCTTCAAGCTTCGAAGGATGGATTAGAGATTGCTGCTACTTGCAGGGTTGTCGAACTCGATCAGTTCGTAGAAAAAGCGCCATCGGATTGGACGGCGGCGCCGCTTTTCCGCAAATGTTGTCGCTCTTTCCTTGCATCTTTCAAAATCTGGAATGAAGCCACCGTAGGCGGGAATATCTGCAGCGCTCCTCCGGCAGGCCCGATGATTTCCCTCGAGCAATACGTAA
>ERZ1370068.988-contig-10902_pt1 | contig 47840 bp, 76 predicted proteins | sample MGYA00561227_ERZ1370068 | MGnify/ENA primary metagenome ERZ1370068 (study PRJEB38410, sample SAMEA6850437) | metagenome | study: Metagenomic assessment of the ecological functions of the soil: analysis of the soil microbiota associated with the... | reverse complement strand
GTGTACTTCGTTCAGTTTACGTATTGCTATCTACCGCTGGCGCGGCGCACGCGTCGAGAACCTGCAACAGTTCCAGCGCGACTATCCTGGCGCGCAAGCTGTTCCGCCTCGAGCAGAACTACCGCTCGACTGGCAACATCCTCGCGGCCGCCAACGCGCTCATCGCGCAACAACATCGGCCGCGCTCGGCAAGAATCTGTGGACCAGCGGCGAGCAGGGCGAGCCCAGTCAAGCTCTATGCGGCGTTCAACGAGCGCGACGAGGCGGATTTCGTCGTCAACCGCATCCGCGAATGGGTGAAGCGCGGCGGCGCAACGCGCGAGATGCGCGATCCTGTATCGCTCCAACGCCCAGTCGCGCGTGTTCGAAGAGGCGTTGCTGAGCGCGCGCATTCCGTATCGCGTGTACGGCGGCCTGCGGTTCTTCGAACGCGCGGAAATCAAGGACGCGCCTCGCGTACCTGCGCCTCATCTTCAACCGCGACGACGATGCTTCGTTCGAGCGCGTCGTGAACCTGCCCACGCGCGGCATCGGCGCGCAGCACGCTGGACATCGATGCGCGAACTACGCGCGCGCCAATGCGTGCTCGACTGTGGCAGTGCAGCCGGCGCATGCATCGCCGGATGCGCTCGGCACGCCAGGGCCAGAGCCTGCACGCATTCATGCTGCTGATCGAGCAGCTGGACGCAGCAGATCCGCACCTGCCGCTGCACGAGCAGGTCGATCACGTGATTCAGCGCGAGCGGCCTGCTCGAGCTACTACCAGCAGGACGAAGGGCGATCGCGGCGAGGCGCGGGTCGACAACCTGAACGAGCTCGTGAGCGCGGCGCGCGGCTTCACCCGAGTCCGGCGACGCGACAGTGTCGCCGCTCGCGAATGCTTCCTGTCGCACGCGGTGCTCGGAGTCCGGCGAAGGACCAGGCTGACGCGTGGGAGGATTGCGTGCAGATGATGACGCTGCACTCCGCCAAGGGCCTGGAATTCCCGGTCGTGTTTCTCTGCGGCATGGAGGATGGCCTGTTTCCGCATCAGCGCTCGATCAACGACATCTGGGCGGCCTCGAGGAAGAGCGTCGCCTGTGCTACGTCGGCACGACGCGTGCGATGCAGCAGCTGTATCTTACCTACGCGGAGCAGCGCCGCCTGCACGGCGTCGACAGCTACGGCACGCCGTCGTCGCGCTTCATCAACGAGATTCCCGACCGAGCTGATCGAGGAAGTGCGCCCGCGCAATCCAGGTCTCGCGACCGGTTACATGCTCATGCGCGGCACGGCTGGATGAGGACGGATACTTCGCCGGCGGCATGCGTCTCGGCCAGCGCGTGCGGCACGGCAAGTTCGGCGAGGGCGTCGATCCTCGAACCTCGAAGGCCAGGGCAGCTCACGCGCGAGTTCAGGTGAATTTCGAGCGCCAGGGCACGAAGTGGCTGATGCTCGGCGTACGCGAACTCTGGAGCACGGTGCTACAGTCCCAGATGAAGATCATCATCTCTCGGCGCGCCGGCCAGGTCGGCCGCACCGCGGCGCATATCACCTCGGCCCGCGAAGAAGCCAACGAAGTCACCGTCGTCGACATCAACGACGAGCTGCTGCGCGACCTGCAGGACCGCATCGACATCCGCACGCTGGTCGGCAACGCGCGACATCCCAGCAGCGCTCGGAAGCCGCGGGTGCGCGCAGATGCGGACATCTTCATCGCGCTGACCAACAGCGACGAAGTGAACATGGCTGGCGTGCCAGATCGCGTACAGCGCTGTTCAACAAGGACGCCACGCGCATCGCGCGCATCCGTTCCGCGGACTATCACGCGACACGCAAGCTGTTCGCGGACGAGGATCGCGCGTTCGCCGTCGACGTCACGATCAGCCCGGAGCAGCTCGTCACCGATCACGTCGTGCGGCTGATTCACTATCCGGGCGCACTGCAGGTGTTGGACTTCGCGGACGGCCGGGTCCGCCTGGTTGGCGTCACGGCGCTGCGCGGCGGGCGCTCGTCGGCCAGCAGCTCAAGCAACTCGCTCGACGCACATTCAGGGGCCGCGACGCGCGCGTCGCGCGCGATCTATCGCGACGGTCAGAGCGTCAAGCCGCACCGGCGATACGGTCATCGAGCACGGCGACGAAGTGTTCTTCATCGCCGCGCGCGAGGACATCCAGCTGGTGATGAACGAGATGCAGAAGGCTCGAAGACCCGGTGCGGCGCGTCGTCATCGCGGGCGGCGGCAACATCGGCTTCCAGTCTGGCGCAGCGGCTGGAAGTCGAGCACCAGGTCGAAGCTGATCGAGCGCGACCAGCGCCGCGCGCCGGCGCATCTCGGAACAGCTGAGCAACACCATCGTGCTGAACGGCGATGCCGCGGACGAAGAGCTGCTGCTCGAAGAGAACATCGACAGCGCCGACTGTCTTCGTCGCGCGTCACCAATGCCGAAGAAGCCAACATCCTCTCCGCGATGCTCGCGAAGCGCCTTGGCTGCCACAAGGTCATGGCGCTGATCAATCGGGCCTGCGTACGCCGAGCTGATGGAGAGCGGCTCGATCGACGTCGCGCTCGTCGCCGCAGCAGGTCACGATCGGCTCGCTGCTCGCGCACGTCCGGCGCGGCGATGTGGTGCGCGTGCACTCGCTGCGGCGTGGAGCGCGGCGAGGCGATCGAAGCGATCGCGCACGGCATCCAGGGCGAAAGCGCGCGTCATCGGCGAACGGATCGAAGACATCCCTCTGCCAGAGGGCACCACGATCAGCGCCATCGTGCGCGGCGACGAAGTGCTGATCATCGCCCACCACGACACAGTGATCCACGCGCGACGATCACGTGATCCTGTTCCTGACCGACCGGCGCCACGTCGAGATCGTCAGCGGCTGTTCGATGTACCCAAGACGTAGATTCGCTGATGGCGCTGGCATCGACGGGCCAGGGCGACGAGGCGACAGTCGGACCCACCTGCCGGTGGGCCGGTTCGCCAGTTGGCCGCAGCCCGTAGCCCAGTCCCCTGTGGCCCGGCGCTGCCTCGATGCTGCTGTCGTCCAGCCATCGACCGATGCTGCCGCCGCTCGGTGCGTGTCGCTGTACTATTCGACGATGGCAACTGGCAACCGTTCCTGCCGATGCGTTCGTCGCGCTGCTCGCGCGTCGGCGCGTCATCGTAGTGGCCGGTGCGCGTGGCCGTACTCCGTGAGCTGCGTGTGCGCGATGGATTCCTGGTCGTCAGCGCTGTTCTGAGTTGCTCGTGCTTCGGCGCGGCGGCGCTGGCGCCGTCTGCTGCTCGCCGCAGGCAGTTCGAGCTGTCGCGTCACCAATGCCGTGTTCGAAGCCGTTTCGGGATTCACGACCACCGGCGCGCACCGTGCTCAGTCGGCCTGGATATCGCTGCCGAAGTCGCTGCTGTATCTACCGCATGCAGATGGAATGGCTCGGCGGCATCGGCATCGGTCGTGCTCGCCGTCGCGCTGCTGCCGATGCTGGGCGTCGGCGGCATGCAGCTGATGCGCGCCGAAACGCCGGGGCCGATCAAGGACTCGAAGCTCACGCCGCGCATCACCGGAACTGCGAAGGTGCTGTGCCGTCATCTATCTCGCGATCGACCATCGCGTGCGCAGGCTGCGTACTGGCTCGCCGGCATGTCGACGTTCGATGCGATCGCGCACAGCTTCTCGACCGTCTCGACCGGCGGCAACTCGACGCACGACGCGAGCATCGGCTACTTCAACAGCGTAGCTGATCGAAGGCATCGCGATCGTCTTCATGTTCCTCGGCGGCGTGAACTTCCGCTGCATTTCCTGGCGTGGCGCCACAACGCGGCTCAGCAGCTACTTCCGCGATCCGGAATTTCGAGCTTACATGTTCATCCTGTCTGCTCGCCATAGTCGCTGTACTTCGCCGTGCTGTGGCTGAGCCAGCCGGATGCGGATCCGGGGCACGCGTTGCCGTACGCTCGCTGTTCCACGCGGTGTCGATGCAAACGAGCTCACGGCTTCTTCACCGACGACTTTCACGCACTGGCCCGGCGCGTTGCCGGTGATTCTCATGCTCTCGACGTTCATCGGCGGCTGCGCCGGCTCGACGTCCGGCGGTATGAAAGTCGTGCGCTGGCTGCTGTTGTGGAAGCAGGGCCAGCGCGAGGTCGTGCAGCTGGTGCATCCGAGCGCCGAGGTGCCGGTCAAGCTCGGCGCAGAAAGCGATCGATCACGCGCATCGTCGATGCGGTGTGGGGCTTCTTCGCGCGTTTACATCGTCGGCGTTCAGCGCGCTCATGGTGCTCGCTGATCGCGATCGGCGAAGACCAGGTCGACGGCGTTCTCGGCGATCGCGGCCTGCATGAACAACACGGGCACCGGTCTCGGCGAGGTGGCGCGAACTTCGCGACTGCTGTCGGACCCGGGCAAGTGGATCTGCCTGCTGGCGATGCTGCTCGGCCGTCTGGAAGTGTTCCCGCTGCTGGTGCTGGTCTCGCCGACCTTCTGGCGGCGTTGAGCCTTCCGCCACAATTCCGCCGATTTGACTCCTACGCTGGATCATTAAGCGGCCCCGCGCGTCTAAGCCCCAGATGGCCCTCACCCGTAAAACCAAGCGCACGATCCTCGCCGGCGTCGGCCTCTTAGTGGGCGGGCTGGTCATCGCGCTGCTGGTCTGGATACGTCTACCTCGACCGCATCGTCACGGCGCAATTCGAAGGCCGGCGCTGGACGTTGCCGGCGCAGGGTGTACGCCGAGCCGCTGGAGCTGTACGCCGGTCAGTCGTTCGGCGCGGACACGCTGGAGCAGGAGCTGCAAGCGTCTCGGCTATCGGCGTACGGATCAGGCCGAGGAGCCGGGCAGCTACCGCTCGCCGCGGCACGCGCCTCGATCTGGTCAATCGCCGCTTTCAGTTCTGGGACGCGCTGCAGGAGCCGCAGCTGATATCGATCGCCACGCAGCGGCAACGTCGATCGAGTGCATGCGCAACGCGCCGCGACGAGGACGTGCCGATCTTCCGCCTCGATCCGCTGCTGATCGGCAGCATCTTTCCGATCCACGGCGAAGATCGCGTCGTCGTGACGCCGGACGAGGTGCACCGCGCTGCTGCCCGCGGCGCTCGAAGGTCGTCGAGGACCGCAAGTTCGACTCGCATCAGCGGCGTGGACTTCGCAGCGCCATCGTCGCGCGCCGCGTGGGATCAACGCTGCGCGCCGGGACAGATCGAGCAGGGCGGCTCGACGCTCACGCAACAGCTGGTGAAAAGCTACTTCCTCGACAATCGGCGCACGCTCGGCCGCAAGCTCGAGGAAGCGATGATGGCCATGGCTGCTCGAAGTGCACTTCGACAAGCCGGACCTGATGAACGCGTATATCAACGAGATCTACTCTCGGCCAGGACGGCAATCGCGCCGTGCACGGCTTCGGCCTCGCGAGCCAGTTCTATTTCGGCAAGCCGCTCGCCGAGTTGCAGCTGCACGAAGTCGCGCTGCTGGTACGCGATCGTGCGCGGGCCAGTCTCGCTACGATCCCCGTCGGCATCGAAGAGCGTGCGCGGGCGCGTCGCGATCTGGTGCTGAAGCTGATGACGCAATACAAGGTGGTGGACGAGCGCGCCGCGAAAGCAGGCGGCGAAGCGACCGCTCGGCATCGTCAACACCGGCGCGCAGGCGGGCGGTTATTACCCGGCGTTCCTCGATCTGGTCCGGCGCACGCTGCGTCGCGACTATCGCGAAGAAGATCTGACCGAAGCGGGACTCAAGATCTTCTCGACGCTCAACCCGCTGATCGCAGAGCCGCGTCGGAGAGAAGCGCTGACGCAGGAGCTGGAGCGACTCGACAAGGCGCGCAAGCAAGAAGGACGCAGCCGCTCGAAGGCGTCGTGGTCGTCGACGGCGCCGCAGAATGGCGAAGTGCATCGCGATGGTCGGCGGCCGGCAGGCGAGCTTCGATGGCTTCAATCGCGCACTGGATGCGCAAGCGCTCCGATCGGCTCGCTGGTGAAGCCGGTCATCTATCTCGCGGCGATCGAGACTGGGCGCTTCCACGCGGCGTCGATCGTCGAAGACGGCCCGGTCGAAGTGAAGCTGGCGAATGGCAAGGTGTGGACGCCGCAGAACATTTCGAGGAGTTCTACGGGCCAGGTGCCGCTGGTGCGCGCGCTCGCGCAGTCGCTGAATCTCGCGACGCGTGCATCTCGGACCTGGAAGTCGGCCTGCCGAAGGTCACGAACGAGTTCGTCGCGCTCGGCCTGGAACAGAGCCGCCGCAACTGCCGTCGGTGCTGCTCGGCGCGCTCGATGTTTCGCCGCTCGAAGTCGCGCAGCTGTACAACGCGTTCGCGAATGGCGGTTTCCAGCACGCCGCTGCGTGCAGTGCGCGCGGTGCGTCGACGCTGAGGGCAAGCCGCTCGAAGTCGTTCGCGCTCGAAGTCACGCCGGTCGCAGATCCTGTCGCGCGTCTATCAGGTCAATCGGATGCTCGTGCAAGTGATGGAGCGCGGCTCGGGACGCGGCGGCGCGCGCAGATTCCTCCGGAGATCGTCGTCGCGCGGCAAGACGGGCACCTCCTCCGACTATCGCGACAGCTGGTTCGCCGGCTTCTCCGGCAACACGCTCGCGGTCGTCTGGATCGGCTACGACAGACAATTCGCCGACCGGGCTGACCGGCTCGTCGGGCTCGCTGCCGGTCTGGTCGCGGCTGATGCGCTCCATCGGAACAACGTCGTGGAGCGCGCCATTGCCTGAGGGCCTCGGAAGAGAAGTCAGATCGAATTCAAGACCGGACTGGCCGCGAATGCTGGGCTGCGGGGGCGAGGAGCTCGTGACCATCGCAGTGCCGACCGGCACGCAACTGCCGGCCAAGTCGGGCTGCGAAACCGAGCGTACTCGGCGAGCTCGGCCAACGGGCCCGCGAATGGTGGCACAGCGTCGTAAGATAGACGGTGCGATGAAGAGAAGTCGGCAACGGTTGGTCCTCGTGATTGCGAGCGCTCTGCTCGGCGCCTGCGCCAGTGCCATCGCCGTTATCAGAAGCCGACGACGCCACCGGAGCAGCCGTCAGGAACGCCGCCGGCAGAAACGCGTCCCGGTGAAGAGCCGCCGAGCACACGGTGGAAGAACCGCAAACCATTGCCTGCGCTGGTGGTGCGCGAACCGACGCTCGAGCTGCTTCGCGCGCGCTGGTCAGCCAGGCGCGCAGACGCAGGTGGCGACAAAGAACTACCCAGTCGGCGGCTTCGTCGATCGAACGCGCGTTGCGCAATCGAGCCGGATAATCCGTTGCTGTGGATCGAGCTGGGCAAGGTGCGCTTCGCCGAGGGCAACTACGTGCAGGCGGAGAACATGGGGCGCAAGGCGGTGTCGATGTCCAGGAACGCGCCGCGCGCGCAATCGTCCGCGTGGACGCTGATTGCGGATTCGTATCCGCGCGCGGGGCAAGAACATCGAAGCGCAGGAAGCGCAGACGCGGTCGGATGGTTTGAATCCGGGATAGCGGAGTCGGGCTGAAGCCCGACCTACAGCGCTACGACAGCGCCGGGGATTCGGCTGTAGGTCGGGCTTCAGTCCCGACTCTTCTCTGCTCGCCGCGCCAGATTCCCCAGAAACTGCTTCGTCGCCGCTTCCCACGTATGCGCGAGCGCGAACGCGCGGCACTTCGCCGGATCCAGCTTCAGCGCCGCCAGCGCTGCGGCTCGCAGATCCTCGTCGAGCACTTCCCGTCACGCCCGTTCTCGACTCACATCAATCGGTCCCGTCACCGGATACGCCGCGACCGGCACACCGCACGCGAGTGCTTCGAGCAGCACCAAGCCCGAACGTGTCGGTGCGGCTCGGGAACGTGAACATCATCGATAGCGCCGAGATGCGCCGCGAGCTCCGCGCCGAACTTGTAGCCGACGAACACCGCCGTCGGAAACTCGCGCCTGCAACGCGCAGGCGTTCCAGGTCCATCGCCGATCGACCAGCTTGGTGCCCGGCAGGTCGAGCGCCAGGAACGCTTCGATGTTCTTCTCGACCGCGACGCGGCCCAGGTACACGAAGATCGGCGCGCGGCAGCTGCAGAAATTCCTTGTCGCCGGGCTTGGGTAACAGCCGCACGTCGACGCCGCGCTGTCCAGCGCACGATGTTGCGAAAACCTCTGTTTTCCAGCTGCTTCTGCAAGCGTCGGCGTCGACTGGCATGCGTGCGCGCGGCGGCCGAATGGAAGCGCCGCAGAGTGCGCGTAGCTGATCGCGAAGCGGAATCGGCGCGCGCGCCCGCACGTACTCCGGAAACTGCGTGTGATACGACGTCGTGAACGGGAAGCGGTTGCGCAAGCACCACGCTGCGCGCGGCCGCGCCCAGCGTGCCTTCGGTTGCAATGTGAATGCAGTCGGGCGCGAAGTCGTGCAGCTGCTGCGCCAAGTGGCGACGACGGAAACCACGCGAGGCGGATCTCCGGATACGTCGGACACGGGAAATGTCCGGAACTGGTTCGGCTCGATGACCAGGACTTCGTGACCGCCGGCGCGCAGCGTCTGCGCGGTCGTGCTCAGTGTCTGACGACGCCCGTTGGTCTGCGGGACGCCAGGCGTCGGTAACGATCGCCATCTTCACGCCGCCTGCTCGAGCGAGGCACGGCGCGACCGCGCCGCTGTGCGTGATCACCTCTTTGCTTTCGGTCCAACGCAGCAGGCTCAGCCGGCCGCTGAAGTCTTCGGCGAGTGTCGTGCAGCTCTCGACCCAGTCGCCGTCGTTGCAATACAGGACGCCGTCGATGTGCGAGATCTCAGCGCGATGGATGTGGCCGCAGATCGCGCCGTCCAGGCCGCGGCGCTGCGCCTCCTGCGCGAGCGCGCGCTCGAAGTTCGCGATGTACTTCACCGCGTTCTTCACCTTGTGCTTGAGATACGCCGCGATCGACCAGTACGGGGCGCCGAACGCCCGGCGCAGCAGGTTCACGTAGCGATTGAGCTTCAGCATCGAACGAGTACGCGCGATTGCCGAGCGCTTCGAGCAGCGGGCTCGCCTTGATCACGCTGTCGAACTCGTCGCCATGCAGGACCAGCAGGCGCCGACCATCGGCGGTCTCGTGGATCGCCTCGCGGCGGATCTCGACGTTGCCGAACACCATGCCGTCGTAGTCCCGGAACATGGCGTCGTGGTTGCCGGGAATGTAGACGACGCGCGTGCCGTGCTTGGCCTTTGCCAGGATCGTGCGGATGACGTCGTTGTGCTGCCTGAGGCCAGAAGAACGACTTGCTGCAGGCTCCAGCACGTCGATGATGTCGCCGACCAGGTAGAGCGTCTCGGTCTCGACCGAGCGCAGGAAATCGAGCAGATAGGCGGCGCTGCAGCCCCGGAATCCCAGATGGATGTCGGAGATGAACACCGTCCGAAAGCGGAAGGTCTGCTTGTGTGGGCGTCGGGCTCATGCGCACTCCAGCTCGCCTGAGATGCGCGCGCAGGGTCGCGATTCGGGATGACGCGGGTGTGACAGCGGCGGGAAGATTCTTTTACGGCCCGTAGGGGTTGCGACGTGACAGCTCAATGAACGGCTTACGAGTGAGACATAATGTCTCGATGGACTTGTCAAAGAGACAAGTTGCTACCACTTGCTTATGTGTTACGCCTAAGGTCTGTTGATCACTTCACATCACTTAGATCTATAAATAGCGGCCATACGACATGATCTCGAGTCATCGTGATATAGAAAGTGGCTATCACAAGCCAATGAGTCACTAGCCCATTGATGTGAAGTGGGATTCTCCTGCCGACAGTGTTCCGGCTTTCCGGCAGGCTGCTCATGCTCCAGGCCCATGATTGGCCTGCTGCAACGCGTCAGCCACGCGGAAGTCCGCGTAGAAACCAAGATCGTTGGGCCATCCAGGCCGGGCCTGCTGGTCCTGGTCGGCGTCGAGCGCGGCGACTCGGAGCAGCAGGCGGACCGGCTGCTGGAGCGCCTGCTCACCTATCGCGTGTTCGCCGACGACGAGGGCCGGATGAACCGCCAGCCTGCAGGACGTGGGCGGCGGGCTGCTGCTGGTGTCGCAATTCACCTCTGGCCGCCGACACGCGCAAAGGCACGCGACCTGGCTTCAGCCCGGCGGCGGAGCCTCAGGAAGGCAAAAGACTGTTCGACTATCTCGTCCGGCGGGCACGCGAGCAGCATCGGCGTTGTCGAAACCGGAGAGTTCGGCGCGCACATGCAAGTGACGCTGACTAACGACGGGCCGGTGACGTTCTGGCTGCAGGTCGGCTCTGTAGGGTGACGACCGTCGCAGTTGCGACCGTGTGATGCGTTTCGTGCAACCGCCGCCGCCAGTCTTTGGGCGTATGCATCCGGCGGCTTATTTGCAGGAGAGAGCGATGGGTATCGGCTTCAAAGAACTGCTGATCATTCTGGCGATTGCGCTGCTGATTTTCGGCGCGAAGCGCCTGAAGACCATCGGCTCGGATCTCGGCGGCGCGGTCAAGGGATTCAAAGAAGGCCATGGAAGATGGCGACGAGAAAGAGAGCCGCCAGCTCAACGCGCTCGAACCAGAAGGATGCCGATTTCGATTCGACGCCTTCCAAGACCAGCACCAAATCCAACGTCTGAGGCTGCGCGGCCGCTCCGCGTCGCCTCCTCCGACCGATTTCCTTCCCGTGTTCGAAGTCGGCTTCACCGAAATCCTCCTCATCCTGGGCATCGCGCTGCTGGTGCTGGGTCCCGAGAAACTACCCGGACTCGCCGAGAAAGTCGGCCGCTGGACCGGCCGCGCGCGTGCGATGGCGCGTCAGCTGCGCACGCAGCTCGAGCACGAAGTCACCATGGGAGGAAATGACCCGTTCACGGGCACGCACAACCTCCGCCACCTCCGCCGCCGCAGAATCCGCCTGAACCGGCGGCGGCAGCTGCGACGGCTCCGCCGCCACACTCCGGCCCGGGTTTGGATCTCGATGCCGCGGTGTCGGGAATCGAGCCGGCTCCGCCGCACGGACGAGTCCGCGGAGGATGCCGCCGCCGATGCAGCACTGGCAGCCGACGCTCCGCTGCCGAAGTCCGCGCCACTCGAGCGACGACGAACGCACGGCCGAGGAACGCCTGGCCGAAGGGACGCTCATCTCGCACCTGGTCGAGTTGCGCCAGCGCTTGCTGAAGTGCGTCATCGCGATCGCGATCGTTTTCGCGCCTTGCGCCTGGTTCGCCAACGACCTGTTCACCATCATCGCCACGCCGCTCATCTCGAAGATGCCAGCGGGCAGCCTCGATGATCGCCACCAGTCTGATCTCGCCATTCACGGCGCCGCTGAAGCTGTCGCTGTTCGTCGCGGTGTTCATCGCGATGCCGTACATGCTCTACCAGGTGTGGGCGTTCGTCGCGCCGGGCCTGTACAAGCGCGAGAAGCGCTTCGCGATCCCGCTGGTGGTGTCGAGCATCGTGTTGTTCTACGCCGGCGTCGCGTTCGCCTACTTCGCCGTAGTCTTTCCGCTGATGTTCGCGTTCCTGACCAGCGACCGCACCTACCGGCGTGCAGGTCATGACGGACATCACGAACTATCTCGACTTCGTGCTGCTGCTGTTCTTCGCTTTCGGCATCGCGTTCGAGATGCCGGTCGCCACCGTGTTGCTGGCTGCAACCGGACTGGTGCGACTCGAGACGATGACCAAGAACCGCGGCTACGTGATCCTGGGAATCTTCGTCGTCGCGGCGTTCCTCACGCCGCCCGACGCGCTGTCGCCAGACGGCCATGGCGCTGCCGATGTGGTTCCTCTACGAAATCGGCATCGTGCTGTCCGCGGATCATGCTCCGAGAAAAACTCGTTCGCAGCAGCGCCGGGAAGAGCAGAGCGCCAGCAGCTGAGCACACACAGCTGAACGCCCGCTAAACGCGGCAGCAGCTGTATACAGGTTTCGCAACTCACCTCTCGCCCCAGCGCGCGCCCTTGGGGGAGACTGGCGCACCTTTGCAACATCCCTGTCACTAACAACAGGCAACCCGCGCGCCCAGCCTGATCGGACGCGCCCAAGACCGCAGGATGGCCGCATGAACCAGAACATCGAGCGCGACTCCACGCACTGGACCTCAGCTTTTCGGTCAACCGCGTGGGCTCGCCACGCTGTTCATGACGGAGATGTGGGAGCGCTTCACTTATTACGGCATGCGGGCGATTCTGATTCTGTTCATGGCGGCAGCAGTGGCCGATGGCGGACTCGGGCTCGATGACAGAACCGCCAGCGCGGTTTACGGGCTTGCTACATCGCCGGCACCTATCTGCTCGCGCCGTCTCGGCGGCTGGATCGCCGACCGGTTGATCGGCCAACAGCGCGCGGTGTTCTGGGGCGGCGTGCTGATCATGCTCGGCAACGGCTCGCTCGCCGCGCGGCGACAAACAGCTCTTCTTCCTCGGCCTCCGTCGCTCATCGTGCTCGGCGTCGGCCTGCTCAAGCCGAACATCAGCGCCATCGTCGGCCAGCTCTACTCGCGCAGGCGGCTCGCGTCGCGACGCCGGCTTCTCGATCTTCTACATGGGCATCAACACCGGCGCGACGCTCGGCTCGCTGCTGGTGCCGTGGGCCGCGACCAAGTGGGGCTGGAACGTCGGCTTCGGACTGCCCGCGCTGTTCATGGTCTTCGGCTTGGTGCAGTTCCAGGTAACCAGAGCATTACCTCGGCAACTCCGGCGTCGTGCCGCTCGGCAAGCCCGCCAGCTGGCTGCCAGTCATCGATTTTCCTGGTGATCGTCGCGGTCGTCGCGGGCCTCGCGTTGACCGGCGGCTTCCACATCAATCCGGTGGCCGTCGCGGACTGGGCGAACCTGCTGATGTGGGGACTCGCTGCTGCGTACTTCGCCTACCTGCTGTTCTTCGCGCGGCTCGAGCTCAGCGCGAACGCAAGCGCGTCAGGTCGCGATGATCGCGCTGTTCGTCGCGTGCGCGATGTTCTGGGCCGGCTTCGAGCAGACCGGCGCGTCGCTCAGCTTGTTCGCCGAGCGGCACACCGATCGCGTCATCTTCGGCTGGGAGATGCCGACCGGCTGGCTGCAGGGCGTGAACCGGCCTTCATCATCATCTTCGGCGCCGGTGTTCGCGGCGATCTGGGTGACGCTCGGCAAGCGCAACATGGATCCTTCCGCGCCGTTCAAGTTCGGCCTCGGCCTGATCCTGATGGGCGTCGGCTTCTTCGTGATGTTCATAGCCGCGCGCTACGTCGTGATGGGCGAGCAGGTGCTGCCGACCTGGCTGATGCTCACCTACCTGTTCCACACCTTCGGCGAGCTGTGCCTGAGCCCGGTGGGCTTGAGCTCCATGACCAAGCTAGCGCCGGCGCGTTTCGTCGGCCAGGTGATGGGCCTGTGGTTCCTCGCCACCGCGATCGGCAACAACCTCGCCGGCAAATTCTCGGGCGACTTCGATCCGGACAATCTGCCGACGATGCCGGGTCAGTTCCTGTATCTGTTCTGGTGGGGCGTGATCGGCGGTGTGGTGCTGCTGGTGCTGACGCCGTTTATCAAGAAGCTGATGGTCGGTGTGAAATGAGAAATTCCGTGCACGGCTCGCGGCCGCGATCGCGCTGCCATCGCAGTTGCCATGCGGCTGCAGAGCCGCGACGCGTCGCAGACCGCGGCAGCGCACAAGGAAAGCGCCGATCAATTCGTCGAGCGGCTGAATCGCGAGCTGACCGACCTCGGCCGCGAGCAGGCCGCGGCTGGTTGGGCCTACGCCACGTTCATCAACATGGACACGGAGTTTCTCAACGCGAAGGCGACCGAGCGCGGGCTCGAGTACTTCAGCAACGCGGTCGCGGCCGCGAAGCAGTACGAGAATCAGAAGCTGAGCCCGGCGACTGCACGCACGCTGATGCTGCTGAAACTCAGCGTTGCCGCTCCGGCACCGAAGATCCCGGCGAAGCGCGCGGAGCTCGCCGCGATCACCTCGAAGATGGAAGGCATGTACGGCGCTGCGAAGTACTGCCCGAAAGGTCCGGAGTCCTGCAAGGACCGGGAGCAGCTCACCGACGTGATCGCGAACAGCCGCAACTACGACGAGCTGCTCGAAGCGTGGACGGGCTGGCACTCGACCGCGCGGCCGCTGCGCAACGAATATGTGCGCTTCGTCGGAGCTCGCCAACGAAGGCGCGAACGAGCTGGGCTTCAAGGATCTCGGCGCGATGTGGCGCTCGGGTTACGACATGCCGCGCCGACGACTTCACCAGGGAAACGGCGCGGCTGTGGAGTCAGGTGCAAGCCGCTCTACGACTACGCTGCACTGCTACGTGCGCGCGCAGGCTGCAGAGAAGTACGGCGAAGACACGGTGCCCGACGGCAAGCCGATTCCCGCGCACCTGCTCGGCAACATGTGGGCGCAGCAGTGGGGCGACGATCTACCCGCTGGTCGAGCCGTATCACGGGCGCAGTCGACCTCGACATCACCGAGCGCGCTGAAGAAACAGAAATACGATGCCGTGACGCATGACGCAGTCGGCCGAGGCCTTCTACAAGTCGCTCGGCTTCCCGACGCTGCCGCAGACACTTCTGGGAGCGCTCGCTGCTGACGCAGCCGCGCGACCGCGACGTGCAGTGCCACGCCAGCGCCTGGCACATGGACGGCAAGAGAGGACGTGCGCATCAAGCATGTGCATCGAGCCGACGCAGGAAGACCTGATGCACGATCTATCACGAGCTCGGTCATCTCTATTACGACCTGTCGTACAACCGAGCAGCCGTACATGTTCCAGGACGGCGCGCACGACGGCTTCCACGAGGCGATCGGCGACACCGTCAACGCTGTCGATGACGCCGGCGTACCTCGCAGCAGATCGGCCTGATCGCGCAGAGTGCACGCGCAGCCGCGAAGCGAGCGATCAACCAGCAGATGAAGATGGCGCTCGACAAGATCGCCTTCCTGCCGTTCGGCAAGCTGATCGACGAGTGGCGCTGGCGAGGTGTTCGCCGGCGAGGTGAACGCCGGAGAACTACAATGCGCTGGTGGCGCTGCGCGAGCACTACCAGGGCGTGGCGCCGCCCGTCGCGCGCACCGAGGCCGACTTCGATCCGGGCGGCGAAGTACCACGTGCCCGGCAACGTGTCGTACACGCGCTACTTCCTCTCGTTCATCCTGCAGTTCCAGTTCCACAAGGCGCTGTGGCGAAGCGGCCGGTTACAAGGGCCCGCTGTACGAGTGCTCGATGCTACGGCAACACCGAGGCGGCGGCGCTACAGCAAGTTCGCCGCATGCTCAGGGCGCGAGCCAGCCCTGGCAGGACACGCTCGATCGAGCTCACCGGCACGCGCGCAGATGGATGCCTCGGCGATCCATCGACTACTTCGCGCCGCTGCAGGCGTGGCTCAAGCAGAACAGAATCGGGCAGAACTGCGGCTGGTAAACGCACATGAACACCGCCGACGCATAACGACTCAAGCCGGGCTTAGCGTCCGCCGCATCTACCGGCGCGCGCGATCGGCCTTCCGGCGATCATTCTCGCGATGATTCCCGCAGCGGCGAACACGTACCTCGGGCTGTTCGCCGGACTCACGATCGCCGACGGCGATTCCGGCGGCGGTGGTTTCGATGGCGGTGCTGCGCGTGCTCGGCGCGCGGCACATCCTCGAGAACAACATCGTGCAGACCGGCGCATCGGCCGGCGCATCGATCGCCGCGCGGCGTGATCTTCACGCATCCCAGCGCTGGTCATCCTCGGCATACTGGGACGGCTTCCGACTACTGGTGGGTGCTCGCCGATCGCCGGCCTCGGCGGCATCCTCGGCGTCTTGTTCTCCGTGCCGCTGCTGCCGCGCGATGATCGTCGAGCAACCGCTGCGCGTTCCCGGAAGGCAAGGCAGCGGCCGAGGTGCTCAAGGCCGGCGAGAGTCCGGTCCGCGGCATGCAAGATCCTTGCGATTGCCGCGCTGATCGGCGGGGTCGTCGAAACTCTGGCGCCGAGCAGCGGCTGCGCACTGATGCCCGGACACCGCCGCGAGCGCCGGTCTGCGTCGGCAAGTGCATCGCGCTACGTCGGCACGAATCTCGTCGCCGGCGCTGCTCGGCGGTCGGCTACATCGTCGGGCTCGAACATCGCGCATCGTGGTCTTCGCCGGCGGCGTCCTGTCGCTGGAACATCGCGATCCCGATCTACACGCAGTACTTCATCGCGACTCCGGTCGCCGGCGCGGCGCGCCACGACGCCAGTCGCCAGTGCGCCGTGTGCGATCTGGTCAGCGCAGATCCGCTACCTCGGCGTCGGCGCGATGCTGGTCGGCGGCATCTGGACGCTGTTCTCGCTGCGCTCAGTCGCTGCTCTCGCGGCGTGCGCAGCGGCTTCGCGGCACGCGCGCGCGGCACGGCCAAGCGTGATCGAAGCGACCGAGCAGCGACCTGCCGATGAAGCGATGCTGATCGCGCTGGTCTTGTCTTCATGCTGCCGCTCGCTGCGTGCTGTACCAGGCGATCGTCCAGCAGCGTGTTCGTCGAGCATCCCGATGGACGATCTGATCATGATCGGTCGCCGGTTCCTGTTCGTCGTCGGTGTCCGCGTACATGGCCGGTCTGGTCGGGCTCGTCGAACAATCCCGTCTCCGGCATCACCATCGCGACGATCCTGTTCGCCTCGCTGATGCTGATCGCTGTTGCTCGGCAGCGGCTCGCCGCTCGGCGCCGGTCGCGCGCGATCATGATCGGCGCGGTGGTGCGCTGCGCAGCTGCGGTCGGCGGCGACAACCTGCAGGACCTGAAGGCGCGGCTACCTCGATCGGCGCGCACGCCCTGGAGACAGCAGCTGATGGCGATGCGGCGCGATCTCGTGCGCGCTCGTGATGGCGCCCGTGCTGAATCTGTTGCATCGAGACTCGCGGCATCGGCGTGCTTCGACGCTCGAGCACCCGAACCCGCTGCTCGCGCCGCCAAGCGACGCTGATGGCCTCGGTGTGCGCGCGCGCATGTTCGGCGGCGATTGCCGTGGGACGATGGTCTGATCGGCGCGCCGTCGGCGCCGCGATCATCGCGCTCGACGCCATGCAGAAGAGGCGGGCCGAGCTTCCGCGTGCCGGTGCTCGACGCCGCGGTCATCTACCTGCCGCTCGAGCGTCGACCATCCGATCTTCCTCGGCGGCATCCTGGCGTACTTCGCCGAGCAGCAGCGCGGGCAAGCCGGCGAACCCCGCGGATGCGTGGATGCATGCAACCAGGATGGCGTGCTGTACTCGGTCCTGGCTTGATCACCGGCGAGGCGCGGTCAGGCGCCGATGGTGCGCCGGGTCTGCGTCACGGTTCAGTTTCAAGAACCTTTCGGACGCGATGGCGCTGCCCGAGCGCTTCCAGTTCGGGCAGGCCAGTGGCTGGGCGTGGCGGTGTTCGCGCTGATCGGCTGGCTGCTCCGTATCGGGTGGCGGTGGAAGGGGCGAGGCGGGTGTGTAAGTCGGGTTAGCGGCTGCGCATCACTCTCGACCTTGCCGTTTGTTGCCGATCAATCCGGGAGGCGACCCAACCGGTGAGGCTGACGATCAGCGCAGCACCGACGGCGGTCCAGAAGCCGCTGATCTGGAAGCCCGAGAGCAGCAGCGCCACCAGCCGACAGCGACGGCGGCATTGATCACCAGCAAGAACAGGCCATGGCGTCAGCAGCGTCAGGAGTAGCAGAAACATGGTCAGGACCGCGGCGATCGGCCTGACGATCGCATTGACGACACCGGAGCCGCGAGCGAGCCAGATTTACGCCCAGCAGCGTGCCGGCGCTCGCGAAGTACACAGGCCGGGCAGAATCTGCAGGTGGCGAGCCACAGCCCGCAGGGCGACGATCGCCACGCGCAGCGCAGGCATCCGGTCATGGTTCTACTCTCCGAACTTCCGCTACCGATGGCGGCACCAGAGGTTCGTGGCCTGGCCCGACTCCTTATAACAAGATCGGGTCCTTCAGCGGGTAATCAATATGCCTTACGCCGGGCAATCATCACAGTGCTCTGCGCCGCTGCGGTCTCTTCTGGTTCGGCTGGCAGGTGGGCGCAGCACGCGGTGGTACAACATCGCCGCGCCGGCAGTCAGCGGTAACGAAATGTTCGAGCGCGTGTTCCGCGTGCACATGAACACGCAGGAACAGCTGGTCGTGTTCCTGCCGGCGTTGTGGATTTTCGCCGGTTACATCAGTCCGCTCTGGGCCGCGGGGCTCGGTGCAGTCTTCATCGTCGGTCGCGCGATCTACGCGAGCAGCTACGTCAAGTGATCCGAAGGGCCGCTCGGCAGGCTTCGCGATGACGGCGCTGCCGATGCTGGCGCTGCTGATCGGGATCCTGATCTGGGCGGTGATGGCGCTGGTGAAAGCGCCAGCGGCGGCTGACACGCTTCAGGCGGCGGGCGGGCGCCGCAGCTCGCGATCCTGCCGCCATGCGCTGGTCGGCGAGGATCATCAGCTCCTTCCGGTGCAGGTGATCGTCGGGGAAATTTGCCGTGCCGACGCTGACGTTGGCGCGGATCGACGACCGCCCACCGACACCGTGCCGGCATAGACATTGTTCCGGATGCGCTGCGCGATCGCCGCGCCCGTTTTTGCGCATCCGCTTCCGCGACGAGCAACGATGAACTCTGTCCGCCGCCGAGGCGGGCCGCGACGTCGCAGGCTTTTCGCGAATCGAGACGCGTGATCGCGCTGGCAACCGTGCCGAGGACCTGAAAGCTGCCGGCATCGCGACCGGAGCATCCGTTCGCCTGCGCGAGATTGTCGACATCGATCACCGCGAAGGCGTGTACGGCTCGGCTGAATCGCTCCGCACTTGCGCGATGTTCCTGCTGCAAGACTTCCTCGAACGCTCGCACGCAGGTTCAGCAGAGCCCGGTGAGCGCGTCGGTCGACGCGCGGGTCAGCTGATGCGCTGGACGGCGCTACTCTGCATCCTCGCGATCAACGCAGCGACCAGCAACGCCACGGCGCACCGCGGGCGCGAAAGTGTTGAACAGCAGCGTGAGAAATTCCGGATCGCCGATATATGTGTTCGCAGTCAGCGAGCCCGGCACCGCCCCAAGCGCGCCAACGACGGTGCGCAGAGCAACACGACGAGCCACCAGCTGCCGAACGCGGCGGCGATGCCGGCGAGCGGGGATTGCGTAGAGCGAGAGTAGGGAGCTGCGCACCGCGCCGGTTGCCGCGCAGAGCGCCGTGACCGAGATCGCCAGCGTGATGACATCGATCCAGTGCTGGCGCGCAGAAGCCGGCGCTGCAACGCCGGGATCGACCGGACGTGGTGAGCACGCTGAGAATGAGAGCAGCGCGAGCGCGCCGACGGGCCAACAGGGGTTGCTGTACGGCATGCGCACCTTGAGTGCGAACTGTGCAATGCACCCGCGGCCAATACCAGCGAGTGCAGCTAAAGCAGGACAGCTGCCGCCGAAATTCGATTCGTCCGCTGGCCGGCTGCTCGGCTCGCATGCTGGGTTGTTTGGCGCTGCTTTGACGGATCGTGCCCGGGTCGCTGCAGGCAGCACGCAGTGCTGACGTGCAGCGCGATCGTCGCCGTCTTTCTCATCTCCTCGACCGCCACATCGGGCTTGATGCACGCGCTTGTGGATCAAGCGCCGGAAGGCGTGAAGTAGCGGAAGTGGTGAGCTTGATGGCATGACCGTCGAACGGCGGCGCGCGAAGTCTGTTGCGCGAGCCCTTGCCGTGATGTCTGGCTACCGACCTTCAGCCGCGCGCGGTGATGATCCTGAAGCGCGCCCGCGAGCGATCTCCGACGCGGAGGCCGAGCCGCCGCTGACGAGCACGACGAGCGGCGCGCCGTCCAGTAGTCGTCGCCCGGCTCGCGCGTCCATCGAGAATTGCGCGTCGGCGGCGCGGCCATCCGCGGCGACGATCAAGCCGCCGTCGCGAAACACATCCGAGACGCCGACCGCTGCTTCGGAAGCACGCCGCCGGGGTTGCTGCGCAGATCGAGCACCAGGCCACGCAAGGTGCCGCCGCTCTTCTTCTTTCATCTTCGCGATCGCTTGCTTCCGAGATCACGGGCGTCGTGGTCTCGCTGCAGTGCGTGATCTTCACGTAACCGGTGCCGGGCCTCGAGGCAGCTCCCTGCCGCAGCTTGTGCGCACCTGCGCGCTCGCGCGTGCCAGGGTGAATTGCATCGGCTTCGGCTCCGGACCGCGCGCGATCGCGATCTTCACCGGCGTGCCGATGATGCGTTGCCGCATGCGATCGATCCGTGTCGTTGAGGTTCGCGACATCGACCGGTACGTCGTCGACCGCAAGGATGCGATCGCCCGCGAGCACACCCGCGCGATACGCGGGCGTGTCCTCGATCGGGTTGACGACCTTGACGACGCCGTTGTCGAGCGCGACCTCGATGCCGACGCCGGGGCATGTTCGCCCGTGGTGCTGATGCGGATCTCGTCGAACTGCTCGGGATCGCGGTAGGTGCGGAATGCAGGATCCAGGTCGGCCATCAAGCCTGCGGATCGCGGCTTCGATCAGCTCCTGGTCCGGAGATGCGGTCGAAACGTACTCGCGGCGCACGATGACTCCAGAACTTCGGCGAGCAAGCGCGCGTCCTGCCACGGCACCGGCGCTGTCGCAGCATCCGCGCTGGTCGCGCGGTGCGTCGGCGGCTCCAGGCTCGATTTCACGCTCTGCCTTGACCGTGCGTGGCCGATCGACAGGCCGAACCCGGCGACGATGCCGACCGTCAGAACGAGCGCAAAGCGGACGTGGCATCAGGCGGGAGCGCTGCTGGGTGAGGCGTGTGGGTCGTTTAGGGGGCGCGGAAAGCATGGTACTTCGAACCTGGAGCGGCCAATGCGGCGGAAGACTAAAAAGGCCGATGCGCGACGGTCGCGACGAGCCGCCGCGCGGCGCCGGACCGGAGCGCAACGGCTCCCGTAGAGACGATCTCCAGCGGGCCGCGGCCGGCCGATTGCGAAGCCTCTGGCCATAAGTACGACGCCAGCGGAAGCGGCTGACCGACCGCGGCGAGGATCGCTTCGCTCTCGACGCATTCTGGCGGTCGTTTCGAGCTTCATCGCCTGCGACAGCTGCACGATCGCGGTAACCGCGGCGTGGGCGCGCGTTGCCGACCACATCGCGGATCAGCCCGCCATCGATCTTCAGATGCGACACGCGGCAGTGCCTTGAGATACGTGAGCGACGACAGCCCGCGGCCGAATCGTCGAGCGCGATCGAGTGACCCAGGTCCTGCAAGCGCCGGATGAGCGTCTCCGCGCGCACGATGTTGGCTACCGCCGCGGTCTCGGTCAGATCTCGAACGACAACAGCCCGGACGGCAAGCCTGCACTCGCGCAGCTTGCTGCTGCCAGGTAATTGCGGAAACGCTCGTCGCCGAGCGACTGGCCCGGAAATGTTGATCGCGAAGTGCGCATCCAGGCTCGGCCAGCGGCGCGGGCGGCCGACGACAGATTTCCAGCGCGTACTGCACGACCCAGCGATCGATGTCGGTCGCGAGCTGGTAGCGCTCCGCGGCCGTGAGGAATTTGTCCGGCGCGATGATCTCGCCCGACGCGTCGATCATCCGCAGCAGCAGCTCGAACACGGCGCGCGCTGCCTGCATGCGCCAATTCGACGATCGGCTGCGCCATCCATGCGGAAGCGATCGTTGGCGATCGCCTCGCGCAGCGTCGCCGATGATCGCGACATCTTCGTAACGGCGCACGATGCTGCGGTCGGCGTCCTCATACATCTCCACAGCGGCCGCGCCCGCGATCCTTCGCAGCCTTTGCAAGCCGCCTCGGCATGCGCGAGCGCATGCGACAGCGGAGACTTCTCGTGCTCTGCACGGCTGCGTGCGCCGACAGCTCGTCGATACGCCGATCGACGTCCCTTCGTGCTCGAAAGTCAGCTCGCTGATCGCGTCGCACAGGCTGCCGAGGAACGTGCGCGCAGCATCGAGCCCTTCTGTTCGGGAAAAACAGCGCGAAGCGGTCGTCGCCGGAGACGCGCGGCGAAAACGTCGGGCGGCAACTGCACATGCGAGATCGTCTCGGCGATCCGCACGATCACCGCGTCGCCGATGTGCATGCCGTGGTTCTCGTTGATCACGTGCAAGCGATCGACATCGGCGTGAGGCGAGTGCAGTGCTCGCCCGAGCTGCAGCTGCGAGCGCTGCGAAGCGCGCGCTGCTCCAACGCCGGACGCGTCAGCGGGCCCGCGCGCTCGGGTCATGCGCGTTTTGCAGCGCGTGCGCGCGATGTGGCGGGTCATCATCTCGATCACGCGCACCTGGCGCGTGTCGAAGCCCGTGCCCGCGAGCCGCTTGAGCAGCATCAGCGGGCCGACGACGTGCTGCCCGGCCTCTGGCGGATCGTGTGCGCGCAAGGATCTCGCAGGGCAGGCCGCCCATCGGGCTGGAAGCCGGCACCCTGTTCAACATCCAGCGTGCGGCGCTGGATTCTGCACTCCACGCGAGACAGGTTGCGCTGAGTGCTTGTCGAGCGTCACCGGCGCTCGGTGGCGCTCATCGCGCCGTCCGCGTGCAGAATCTCGATCGCTTTGTCCGGAATGAACAGCGCAACCGGCCGAGCACCGCAGATGAGCGACGCAGCTGCGCACGAGCTGTTCGAGATCGTCGCTGCTGCTGTCTTCCGGAACAGCTCGCGTCGTGAGCAGCAGCTCGAGCCTCGGAATCGGTGGCGGGCGCGGGCAGCCCTGGCGCCGACGCCGCCCCTGCTCGCGCACCTCGACGGCGCGATTGATACTGGTTGTATTGGCTGATCAACTCGCGACTCGGCACTTGCAGTGCCGGCCGCAGCAGTCCTTGCATACCAGCGTGAACGGGCGCGCGGCGCTGGGCCGTCTCAGCGGATCAAGAAACCGAGCGCGCCGAGCAGTGTGTTGTTGCCACGCGGGATGAACACATACGCCGTCTCGCCGCTCCACGCAGCGCGCGCCTCCCGGCCGTCGTTCCTCGGGATCGGTGGTGTCGCCCTTGGCAGCGTTGATCGCTTCTTCGATGAGGTTCGGCAGATCCGGCCGTCGGAGCCGTCGGACATCCACAGCGGTACGCTGTTGCGATCGTAGATGGCGATGCAGCTGGCGCGCGGCATCAGCATCTGACCAGCTGGCTATATGGGATCGAGCGACGTCGACAGGGCTTGCGCCTCTATCGTGTCCTCGTCGTCGAGAATGGTCCCTGCGGCCAAGTCTTACCCTTCCAGTGCGGGTTTTTCGCACCTTTGAACGCATCATCATGGGCCCGCCCCGCTGCGGTCCTTGATCCTGGCCGCAGTTTTAGCCCCGCCTCCGCCTACCGAAAAGCGAGGGAATCACGGTTCCGGTCTGCCTGGCGGAGCCAGTGACCCAGATCACGACGTCAGGGGCTTCGCCAGCCACTCCTGGGATCGACCGTCTGCTTGCCCTTGCGGATCTCCAGGTACAGCCCCGGCCGGCCCAGCTCCGGCGGCTTCCGCCTACAGCCGCCAGTGCGTCGCCCGGAGCGACCCGATCGCCGACCCGACGATAGACCTGCTCGTTGTGGCCGTACAGGCTCTCGTGCGTAGCCGCCGCCATGGTCGCAGGACGATCAGCAGTCCCAGGCCGGGGAGCCAATCGGCATAAACGACGCGTCCGTAGTACGGCGCGCGCATCTGCGCACCCCGCTCGGCGGTGGCGATCACCAGGCCCCCGCCACTTGAGGATCCACCGGCGCGCAGCTGGCCGTATTTCGCCAGGAGCGCGCCTTTGATGGGCCACGGCAGCTTTGCCCCCTTCTCACGCGCTGGAACGGCTGCCTCTGCCAGCTCCGGAAATTCCTCGATCGCCCTGGCGCAGCTGCTCGACCAACTTCTCCAGCGCCTGCGCGTCCGACTGCAATCTCCCGAGCTGATCGTTACGCGTGCGCAGCTTGACTGGACCTCCGCGAGCGTCTGGGCACGGCGTTCGCAAAAAGCGCGCGCCGGCGAGAGCTTTTACGTCCTTCGCGTTCTCGTCTTTCGATCTCGCGCAGCCGCGCCGCTTCGACACAGTGCGATGCGCCTCGCCCAGCAATTCCAGGTGCGCGCGAGGTGCTCGGTGATCGACGTGACAAGAGCGCTCGGCGCGGGCGCGCCCGAAGTAGCCGGTAAAGCCATCGTGCGGCCGACGGCCGCGGGGTCGCGCTGGTTCAGCAGCAGTTTTCCAGCTGCTCCCGGCGGCCGTCTCAGCGTAGGCGACCTCCAGCTCCGCCGCGTAGCTCGTCGCGCTCTGTCCCGCGACCTCGCGCTGCGTCTGAGCCTGCTCGGTCTTGAGCCCGGCCAGTTTCTGCTCTGGAATCGATGCGGCGGGAGCGCACCCCGCGAGCGCGCTCGCGCGCCGATCTGGATCTGCAGGTCCGCCTGCTTCAGCTGGCCTCGTCAATGCATCCACCGCGCCGCTCGGCGCGTCCGCATGGATCTCCTTGCGGATCGCCTCGATGCGGGTCCGCACCTGGCGCAGCTCGGCTTCCCTTGCTGTCGATGCCCGCAGCGAAGCGTGCTGGAAAAACCTCGCCCGGGCACAGCGCAACAGTACATAGCAAGCCGTGGCGGCAGCGAATGAGCGTGCTGGAACGTGCTCGCTCACGCGCTATACTTCGCGGCCTTTGGGCCGGCTTCCGCGTACAGATTGCAATCAATCGCTTCTTCGAATACGTCGTCCATCATCCGTTCCTGGTCGCAGCTGCGGCGATACTCGCCGTTCTGGGGATCGCGCGACCGAGATTCCGTCAACGCTTGCGGCGGCAGCAGTGCCGCCGTCCCGCGGACGCGGTCCGTCTCGCCAACTCGGGCGCGCTCATGCTCGACGTGCGCGCCAGCCAGGGCACCGAGGCCGGGCACATCATCGACGCGCGGCACCTGCCGGCCTCGGAGCTACGCCGCGAAGGCCGAGACGCTCTGAAGAAGTACAAGGAAAGCCGGTCGTCGTTTATTGCGAAAGCGGCACGGCCTCGACGCGGCGGCGCGCACCGCTGCGCGCTGGCGGATTCAACAAGGTCGTGACACTGCGTGGTGGATTGCAGAGCTGGCGCCAGGAAAATCTGCCGCTGTGAAGGGCACGCCCGCAAGGACAGCAAGCAGGCATGACTGCGGACCGGTTGAGGTGGTCATGTACTCGACCAACTGGTGCGGCTACCGCCAACGGGCCCGCAACGTGTTCGAGCGCAAGGGCGTCGCCATCCGCGAGATCAAGCTCGACGACGAGCCGACGCAGCGTCCGGTGATGCTGCAGCGCGACCGGCCTGCGCACCGTGCCGCAAATCTTTATCGGCGAGCTGCACGTCGGGGGTTATGATGAGCTCGCCGCGCTCGACCGCTCCGGCGAGCTGAACAAACTGCTCGGGCTGGCTCCCGATCTGATTACACGAGAAGAGGATTTGCATCATGGCTGACGAAGCCCTCCAGTACCGAACGACCAGACGTCGTCGACCCGAACGCCCCGCAGCTCGCGCCGCAGGCCGTTTACCTGGAAGGATGTGTCGTTCGAGGCGCCCGGCGGGCCCGCGCATCGCGTCGAATGCGGCGAACCCGACCATCAATCTCAACCTCAACACCGGGGTGAGCGACATGGGCGGCGACATGAAAGAAGTCAGCGTGACCGTGCGTCGAGGCGAAGGCTGGGGACAAGACCGTGTGGCTGTGCGAGCTGTAACAGGCCGGCGCGTTCGGCATCCGCAACGTGCCCGCGCCGGACATGCAGCGTCTGCTCGGCATCTTCGCCCGAACTACTTGCTGCCGTACGCGCGCGAAGTGATCGCGAATCTGCTGACCAGGGCGGCTTCCGCCGTTCCTGTTGCCGCCCGTCAATTTCCGCAGGCGCTGTTCAACCAGGCTGCGGACGCGCCCAACAGGCCAGCCGCAATCGCCCGCGGCTGCGGTGAACTGAGCCAGCGCAGATGTCCGCCGCGCCCGCGAGCCTCGACGTGTGTCGTGCCGGTGCGGGCTCTTGGGGCACCTGCACTGCAATCCAGCTCGCGCGCTTATCGCGCCCCACTGTGTGCTGGGGCCGCGATCGCTGCGCACGCTCGCTGCCCTCGCCCGTCAACGCAGCAACGAGCGTTACCTGCCGCAAAGCCGAGTTTCCGGACTCGCTGCTCATCGAACCTGATCTCGCCGCAGCCGTGCGCGCCGGCGCCCGATACTACTCATCGCAGTGCCCAGTCACGCGCTGCGTTTGCTGCTGCAGGAAATCGCGCCTGCATCTCCGGCGGCGATGCGCGCATCAGCTGGGCGACCAAAGGATTCGAGCTCTCGACTGGACTGCTGCCGCACGAAGTCGTCCGCCAAGTGCTCGGTGAGAACGTGCCGACCGCAGTCGTGTCGGGTCCGACGTTCGCGAAAGAAGTCGGCGCGGGTCTGCCGACTGGCGATGACCGTCGCTGCGAGCGATGCGACGTTCGCGAACGATCTTGCGGCAGCGACTGTCGGGCATGAACTTCCGTGCCTACACGTCCGACGGACATGGTGCGGCGTGGAAACCGGCGGCGCGATCAAGAACGTGCTCGCCATCGGCGCGGGCATCTCCGACGGACTCGGCTTCGGCGCGAACACTCGCATCGCGCTCATCACGCGCGGGCTGGTGGAAATGACGCGGCTCGGCGTCGCGCTCGGCGCGCAGCAAGGACACGTTCATGGGGCTCGCGCGGCTCGGCGATCTCGTGCTCACGTGCACCGGACAATCAGTCGCGCAATCGCCGCTTGGGCCTGGCGCTTGCGTCCGGGCCAGAGCGCGGCGGCCGCGCAGAAGGCGATCGGGCAGGTTGTCGAAGGCGTGCAGAGCGCGACAGCGGTGCGCGACGTCGCGGCTCGTTTGTCAGTGGCGAGATGCCGATCTGCGCGCAGGTGTATCGCGTGCGTTCACGAGAGGCGCGTCGCCGAAGGATGCGGTGAAGGAACTGATGCAGCCGGGCATTGAAGCCTCCGAGTGAGATCACGCCGCAAGCCGCGCTGTCGCCAGGCTTCGTACACCACGACCGCCGCCGCGTTCGACAGATTCAGGCTGCGATTACCGGGACGCATCGGAATTCGCAGGCGCCGCTCCGGCGGACATTCTTCCGAGCACCTCTTGCGGCAGCCCGCGCGTTTCCGGCCCGAAGACGAACGCATCGCCGTCTGCGAACTGCACGCTGTCGTAGCGGTGACGCCGCGCGTGGAGACAGCGAACCAACGCGGACTGCGAGCGCCGCCATGCATTCCGCGAGGCTTTGCCAGACCTGCACGTTCGCCACAGCTCCGCGTAGTCCATGCCGGCGCGGCGCACGCGCCTTCTCGTCGATGATGTCGAAGCCGAGCGGGCGCGATCGAGGTGCAGCCGTCGCGCCGGCTGTTCGCGCACATGCGGATCACGTTGCCGGTGTTCGGCGGGATCTCAGGCTGGAACAGGATGACGTGAAACATCGCGCTGTCGTGGAGGTAGACTATCGCGCCCGATGCTTCGCCCCAGAGCCTAACAGATCGATTTCTGCGGCCTCAAGCTCGACTCGCCGATCGTGCTGCTGTCGGGCTGCGTCGGCTTCGGCGAGGAGTACACGCGCGTCGAGGGCTTCTCGCAATCGCGACGTCGGCGCCATCGTGCTCAAGGGCACGACGCTGCGCAGCCGCGGCTCGGCAACCCGCCGCACCGCGTCTGCGGAAACGCCGATGGGCATGCTGAACGCGCATCGGCCTGCAGAATCCCGGCGTCGAGCTACGTCGTCGACGACGATCCTGCCGTCGCTCGACTTCACGCGAGACGCGCTTCATCGCCAACGTCTGCGGCTCGACGATCGAGGAGTACGTCGAGGTCACGCGCCGCTTCGACGATTCGCCGATCGACGCGATCGGAGATCAACATCTCCTGCCCGAACGTCAAGGAAGGCGGCGTCGCAGTTCGGCAACTATCCGCGAGATGTCGGCGCGCGTGGTCGCTGCCTGCCGCGCGCGTGACGAAGCAAGCCGCTGATCACGAAGCTGTCGCCGAACCAGACCGACATCCGCGACGAACGCGCGCCGCTGCATCGAGGCCGGCACCGACGCGCTTCGCCGTGATCAACACGCTGATGGGCATGGCCATCGACGTCGAGACGCGGCAGCCGATCATCGGCAACATCCAGGGCGGTCTGTCGGGCCCGGCGATCAAGCCGATCGCGCTGCTCAAGGTGCACCAGGTCTATCGAGAGTCGCCGCGGCGCACAGCATTCCGATCATCGGCCAGGGCGGCATCGCCACGGCGAACGACGCGCTCGAGTTCCTGCTCGCCGGGTGCTACGACGGTCGGCGTCGGCACCGCGCTGTTCTACGATCCGCTGGTGTGCAAGAAGATCAACGACGGCATCGCTGCGTACCTCGCGAAGCACGGCATGCAATCGGTGAGCGAGCTTCGATCTGGCAGCGCTCATCAGTGCATCGCCTGCCGACATCCTGACCGCTGCGAGCGGCTGCCCGGCCTACCGACTCTCATCGTCCATCGTCAGCTCTTTGAGCTTGCGCGTAAGCGTGTTGCGTCCCCAGCCCCGAGCAGCCGCGCCGCTTCCTGACGGCCGCCCTGCGCCTGGCGCAGCGCCGCCCGAATCAAGGTCCGCTCGAACTCCGGCAGCGCATCGTCGAGCAGCGGCGTCTCGCCGGCCAGCGAGCCTGCTTCTCCGCCCACTGCGTCAGCTGGCGCGTCCATTCATCCTGCAGCTTCGCCGTGCCCGGCACGCCGCCGAGGTCCGGCCGGAATGTCTGCGACCTTGATCTCGCGGCCGGGCGCGAGTCGCCGTCAGGCGTCGGCACGCGTCTGACCGAGCTGACGCACGTTGCCTGGCCAGCCGAAGTTCGACAGTGCGCGCTCGCCGCTTCCGGCGTCAGCACCTTCGGCTCAGCACCGAGCTCGATCGCAGCGACGCTCGAGATAGTGATGCAGCAACTCCGGAATGTCCGCGGCGCGCACGCAGCGGCGGCACCTCGATGCGTATCACGTTCAGACGATGCAGCAGGTCCTCGCGGAACTGCCCTGACTGCACGCGCTCTTCGAGGTCCTGGTGCGTCGCCGCGATCACGCGCACGTCGACGCGCACCGGCAGTCTGCCCGCCGACGCGATAGAACTCGCCTTCGGCGAGCACGCGCAGCAGCCGCGTCTGCAGCGCGCGGCGACATGTCGCCGATCTCGTCGAGGAACAGCGTGCCGCCGTCGGCCTGCTCGAAGCGCCCGCGCCGCAGCTCGATCCGCGCCGGTGAACGCGCCCTTCTCGTGGCCGAACAGTTCCGACTCCAGCAGGTCCGCGGTGAATCGCCGACGTGTTGAGCGCGATGAACGGCTTCGCTGCGCGCGGGCTGTGACGATGCAGCGCGCGCGCGACGAGCTCCTTGCCGGTGCCCGACTCGCCGGTGATCAGCACCGTCATGCTCGAGCGCGACAGCCGGCCGATCGCGCGAAAGACTTCCTGCATCGCCGGCGCCTGGCCGAGCATTCCGGAATGCGGCTGCGCTCGGTCGCCGGACGTCCGGAGTGCGTGCCGCTGCCGAGCCGCGCGGCGCACGAGATCGACGGCCTGGTCGATGTCGAACGGCTTCGGCAGGTACTCGAACGCGCCGCCCTGATACGCGGCCACCGCGCTGTCGAGATCCGAGTGCGCGGTCATCACGATCACCGGGCAGCTCGCGGCTCGCTTCGCGCGGATCTGCGTCCAGCAGCTCCGAGACCGCTCGCGCCCGGGCATGCGGATGTCGGTCATCAGCACGTCGGGACGCTTCGCGCCGCAGCGCCGCCAGCGCGCGACTGTCGGCTCTGCTCGAACGCGGTCGGCCGACATCCCGCCCTGCACGCAGCGCGCGCTCGAGCACCCAGCGGATCGAGCGCATCGTCGTCGACGAGCCAGACGTTAAGTGACTTCAGCTGAGATCGTGACGATCGAAGGGCAACAGGATCGTGAATAGGTGCAGGCCGGGGCGGCTGTCGAACTCGATCAGGCCGTCGTGACGGCTCGACCGAGATCCTGCGCGACCGCAAGACCGAGACCCGGTGCCGTCCGGGCGGCCCGGTCACGAGCGGATAGAAGAGCGTGTCCTCGCAGCTGGCTCGGGCACGCACCGGGCCGTCGTCCTCGAACTGCACGCTGGCGACCAGCCGATGTCGGCGCGCGCCGATGCTTGACGTTGGTGCAGGCGCGCGTGCGCAACACGATGCGGCCCTTGCCGCTCGCGTTCAGCGCGACCGCCTGCAGCGCGTTGCGGTCCGAGGTTGAGCATCGCCTGGATGAGCTGAGATTGCGATCGAGCGCGCAGCGCGCGGCAGGCTCGATCGTAGTCGCGCTCGATCGATCACTCCGGGCGGCGCATCGGCCGCGAGCAGGTGGCGCACGTGCTGCAGCGATCTCGTGAATGTTGATCAGGCTCGCGGCGCGGCGCTGCCCGGGGCCGAGCATCGCATCGACGAGTCCGGCGAGCCGGTCCGCTTCGCTGATGATCACCGACGTGTATTCGCGCAGTAGCGCTCTTCGGGCAGCTCGCGCGCGAGCAGCTGCGCAGCGCCGCGCAGCCCGCCGAGCGGGTTCTTGATCTCGTGCGCTAGTTGCCGACTCATCAGGCGGCTGCCGTCGATCTGCGTCAGCAGCGCGGTTCTCGCGCGAGATGCGCTGATGCTGAGTCGCGTCGCTGATCTCGATCATGCACCGCCGGCGCGGCCGACTCCTCGTACGGCGCGACGACGCAGTCGACGATCCAGCTCTGCCTTCGCCGTTCACCGGCCGCAGCGCCAGCTCGCGACGCACGGAACGGCCGCGCAGTTCCGAGCGCGCTCGACGATCGCGTCGCAGCGCTGGTGGCGCCGACGAGCAACTCATCGAGCGGCCGGCCGCGCGCCTGATTGCGGCTCGATGCCGAACAAGGTTTCCGGCGGCGACGTTTGAGATAGAGAATCGCGCGCGCGCGATCGACGATCAGCACGCTGGTGCTCAAGCTGTCGAGGATGCGTCCCGATCGGCCATGGCGCTCGCGGCGGCGAAAGACGAAGGCAGGCGCGGCCATCGCTAGCCGCACCCCGTGCTCTTTGTGAGTCAGGCCTGTAGCCTGACGCTCGCTCAGGGCTTGCCGGCTTCGGCGCGGACTTCTCGACGACCACGGCAGGTTGGTTGCCGGATCGATGACAGCATGTGCGCTGCCGTTCAAAGCGCCGTAGCTCGGCTGCGCTGCGTCAGGCAGCTTGTTCAGCGCGCGGGTGCGCTCGGCTTTGGCGGCGGGCGCTGCAGCCCCGGACCGACCGGCGGTTGCGCGATCGATTCCTGCCGCACCGGTGAACACGACCGATGCGCGATTCCTGACCGTCTTGCCGTACTGATCCGAGATCACTGCGGTCGACGTTGGTGCGAGCCGCGCGGACTGCCGCTCAGCGCATAGCTGAGCGAATTGCGCGCGAAAGCCACTCACCAGCTTGCCGTCGAGATACAGATTCAGCTGATGCAGCGCCTGCACCGACGGCTCGAGCGCGGACCTCGACGTTGACCGTGCCAGCCGGTGTTGGACGATCGGCTGGTCCGGCCCGGCCGCCAGATCTCGAAGTTGCGATAGCTCGTGACGCGCCGGCCGTGCGTTCCGACGCTGGTGCTCGAGGACGTCAGCCGCCCGAGAACGTACCTTCGTGCGGCGCGGTTCCGACCACATTGCCCGCGCGCACTTCGATCTTGGTCGCACCCGGCCACTGGGCTGGTCGGAGTAGTGCGTGATCGCCCTTCTCGTCGACCCATTTCCAAACGTCGGTGGCCACTGCGGTGCTGGACGAGCACGGCAGCCGCGAAGCGCGAGCAGTAGCAGCAGGGCGCTGTACGCATGAGGCCAGAGCATATGCCGCTTCGCCTATAGGTGACAAAAACGGGTGACGGCGAGTGTGACCGCCGTCACCGCAGGCTACCGCGCGCGAAGGCGTGCCGGGCCGGAGGACTCGGTACGCCGTGTGAATCACACGCTGTAGTACAATCTCGAACTCCAGCGGATGCGTCGACATGCGCACCTTGGTCACTTCCTGCATCTTCAGGGCGATGTACGCGTCGATGACGTCGTCGGTGAACACGCCGCCCGCCTTGAGGAAGCCGCGATCGGCGTCCAGCGCCTCGCAGCGCCTGCTCCAGCGAGTGGCAGACCGTCGGGAATGTGCTTGGCTTCTTCCGGCGGCAGGTCGTAGCAGATCCTTGTCCGCCGGATCGCCCGGATGGATCTTGTTCTGGATGCCGTCGATGCCCGCCATCAGCATCGCCGCGAAGCGCGAGGTACGGATTCGCGGTCGAATCCGGGAAGCGCACCTCGATGCGGCGGCCCTTCGGGATTCGCGACCTAGCGGGATGCGGATCGACGCCGAGCGGTTGCGCGCCGAGTACGCCAGCATCACCGGCGCTTCGAAGCCCGGCACCAGCCGCTTGTAGCTGTTGGTCGCTGGCGTTCGTGAACGCGTTGATCGCCTTCGCGTGCTTGATGATGCCGCCGATGTAGTAGAGCGCGATCTCCGACAGGCCGCGCGTACTTGTCGCCGGCGAACAGCGGCTTGCCGTCCTTCGCAGATCGACTGGTGCACGTGCATGCCGATGCCGTTGTCGCCGACGATCGGCTTCGGCATGAAGGTCGACCGTCTTGCCGTAAGCTGTGCGCGACGTTGTGCAGGGCGTACTTCAGCATCTGCACTTCATCGGCCTTGCGTCACCAGCGTGTTGGCGTTCGACGCCGATCTCGCACTGGCCGGCGGTGGCGACTTCGTGATGGTGCACTTCGACCTTCATGCCCGAGCTCTTCCAGCGCCAGGCACATCGCCGAGCGCAGGTCCTGGAACGAATCGACCGGCGGCACCGGGAAGTAGCCGCCCTTGACGCCCGGACGGTGCGCCGTTGTTGCCTTCCTCGTAGTTGCTTGCCGGAGCTCCACGCCGCCTCGATCGAGTCGATCTCGAAGAACGCGCCCGGACATGGTGCGTGCCGTAGCGCACGTTGTCGAAGATGAAGAACTCGTTCTCCGGACCGAACAGTGCGCGGTCGGCGATGCCGGTCGACTTCAGGTAGCGCCTCGGCAGCGCTTCGCGAGCGAGCGCGGGTCGCGCTCGTAGCCCTGCATCGTCGACGGCTCGATGCACGTCGCAGCGCAGGATCAGCGTCGGTCTCTTCGAAGAACGGATCGAGCACCGCTGTCGACGGCATCCGGCATCAGCATCATGTCGGACTCGTTGATGCCCTTCCAGCCGGCGATCGACGAGCCGTCGAACATCTTGCCGTCGTCGAAGAAGGACATCGTCGACGACGTGTGCGATCGGCACGGTCACGTGCTGCTCCTTGCCGCGTGGTGTCCGTGAAGCGCAGGTCCGACGAACTTGACCTCCTTCTCCTTCAACATGCTGCAGCACTATCGGCGGCGGTCGTCATGAGTCTTCCTCCGGTTGGTGGCGAAATTGATGATCACCGGCCGCTCGCCGCTGCGATGCCGGTGGTTTATTGAGTCTGGGCTCGCGAATTTGCAGGATCCATGCCACTGCACCGCTCAGGCGGCGCAATGCGTTGATCCCGCGTCAGTCAGCTCGCAGTCGAGCTCGCGCGTCCGCGCCGTCACGGGACGTCGGCGCGGGCCGCGCGCACTTTTACTGTGCGGCACGGCTTTCGCAGCGGTTGGCGCCGATCGCGATCCGCTCGCTGACCGCCGCCCTTTGCGCCTGACCGCACCGCATGGCCGCACGAAAGCAGTCGCCCCGCCCAGGACTTTTCAGGACCTGATCCTCGACGCTGCAGCGGTATTGGGCCGAAGCAGTGGCTGCGTCATCCTGCAGCCGTACGACATGGAGATGGGCGCCGGCACGTTCCACACCGCCACCTTCCTGCGCGCGGTCGGTCCCGAGCCGTGGAGCGCGGCCTACGTGCAGCCGTCGCGCCGGCCCGACCGACGGGCGCTACGGCGACAACCCGTTCCGCCTGCAGCACTACTACCAGTTCCAGGTGGTGCATCAAGCCCTCGCCGCCGGACATCATCGACCTCTACCTCGGCTCGCTCGCGCGCGCTCGGCATCGATCACGCTGATGCACGACGTGCGCTTCGTCGAGGACAACTGGGAGTCGCCGACGCTCGGCGCCTGGGGCCTCGGCTGGGAGGTCTGGCTGCAACGGCATGGAGGTCACGCAGTTCACCTACTTCCAGCAGGTCGGCGGCCTCGACTGCCGGCCGGTCACGGGCGAGATCACCTACGGACTCGAGCGGCTGGCGATGTACTCTGCAGGGCGTCGAGAGCGTGTTCGACCTCGTGTGGACCGACGGCCCGCTGGGCCGCGTCACCTACGGCGACGTCTACCACCAGAACGAGGTCGGAGCAGTCGAAGTACAACTTCGAGCTGGCCGACATCCGCGCGAGCTGTTCCGCGCACTTCGACGAGCACGAAGAGCATCGCCGCAGTGCTGCTGGCGTAAGGCGAGCTCGCGCTGCCCGCGTACGAGCAGATGCTGAAGACGTCGCACACGTTCAACCTGCTCGATGCGCGCAACGCGATCTCGGTCACCGAGCGCCAGCGCTATCATCCTGCGCGTGCGCGCTGGCGCGCAGGCGTGGCGCGGCAGTCTACTACGCGAGCCGCGAAGCGCTCGGCTTCCCGATGCTCGAGCGCGCCGCGGCGCGGAGCCTGAGCGCATGAGCCAGAGCGCCGACTTCCTGGTCGAGCTCGGCACCGAAGAGCTGCCGCCGAAGTCGCTGTTGACGCTTGCACGAGCGCTCGCGCGATGGGCGTGCGAGAACGGTCTGGCGTCGCGCCGGCGCTCGCCCAGGCGGCGAGATCGAGTCGTTCGCCACGCCGCGCCGGCTTGCGGTGCGTGTGCGGCGACTGGCCGAGCGCGCAGCCCGACCAGGCAGATCAAGCGGCAGGGTCCCGCCGGTGGCGAACGCGTTCGATGCCCAGCGGCCAGCCCACGCAAGGCGGCGCGGCTGGCGTTCGCGACAGTCGTGCGGAGTCGAGCGTCGACGTCAGCTGCAGCAGGCTCGATGGAACCCGAAGGGTCGCGTGCTGATGGTATCGTCGGCACGCAAGAAGCCGGCGCAGCCGACCGCTGGCGCTGCTGCCGGCTATCGTGCAGTGGCGCTCGACGCGCTGCGCCGATCGCCAAGCGCGGATGCGCTGGGGCGCCGGCGATGCGCGAGTTCGTCCGCCCGGTGCACTGGGCGGTGATGCTGTTCGGCACAGGACGTGCGTCGAGTGCGAGCGTTCTGCGGCGTGAGCACCGGCAAGCAACTCGCGCGGGCATCGGTTTCACGCGCGCCGACGGCGCTGCCGCATCGCGAGTCCGGCTGAAGTACGTGAAGGCGCTGCAGAAGGCGCAACGTCGTAGCCGACGTCGACCGAGCGCCGCGAACATCATCCGCGCAGGGCGCTACGCGTGCGCCGAACGGCCAGGCGGTCATGCGGTGTCGAGGGCTCTGCTCGATGAAGTGACCGGCGCTGGTCGAATGGCCGAGTGCCGCTGGCTCGGCCGTTTCGACGAGCGCTATCTCGCAGCTGCCGCAGGAAGCTGCCGATCGCGACGATGCGGGACCACCAGCGCTACTTCCCGGTGCGCGACGCTGACGGCAAGCTGATGCAACGTGGTTCGTCGCAGTCGCCAACATCGAGAGCCGTGATCCGCACAAGAGTGCGCGACGGCAACGAGCGCGTGGTGCGTCCGCGGCTCGCCGACGCCGCAGTTCTTCTGGAACAGCGATCGCGCGCGAGCGGCTCGAAGCGCAGGTCGGCCGATGCTCAACGAGCGTGACGTTTCAGGCGAAGCTCGGCTCGCTGCACGACAAGGCGCGAGCGCGTGCGGCTGGCCTCGCGGTGCGCATCGCCGAATCGAGCGGCGACCGATCGCTGGCCGTCGCGCGCCGCGCCGCTGAGCTGGCAAGTGCGATCTGCTGACCTGATGGTCGGCGAGTTTCCCGAGCTGCAGGGACTCATGGGCAAGTACTACGCGCAGCAGCGACGGCGAACCGTTCGGACGTCTGCGCCGACGCTGCAGAAGAACAGTACTGGCCCCGCTTCGCTCGGCGACCGCATGCCGGAGACGCGCAATCGGCATCGGCGCTGTCGCTCGCTGACAAGCTCGACACCCTCGCGGGCATCTTCGCGATCGGACAAGAAGCCGAGCGGGCACGCGCGATCCATTCGGTTTGCGCCGCGCAGCGCTCGGCGTGCTGCGCAACGATCCGTCGGAGGCGCCTGAGCTCGATCTGCGACCTGCGCGCAAGCTCGTGCGAAAGCGCGCGGTCGCCGTCGCAGCCGGCGTGGAAAGGATGAAGCCGGAACTCTGTCGACGAAGTCTGGACCTTCATCGATCGAGCGCTTGCGCAGCGTCTTATCTGGAAGGCGGACGGCGCATCGCAGCGGTCACGACCGGAGATGTTCGACGCCGTGCTGGCGAGCCGTACGCAGTCGATCCTCGACATGGACTGCACTGCGCGCGCTCGAAGCGCTTCCTGAAGATTGCCGGAAGCCGCGAGCCTCGCGCGGCCGCGAACAAGCGCATCGCGAACATCCTGCGCAAGGCGCCAGACGATCTCATCGGGCGCAGTCGATACGAGGTCGTGTTGCAGGACGGCGCGGAGCGCCAGCTGTTCGCGAGCACGGTCGCTCGATGGAAGCGCGGTGAACCCGCTGTTCGCGCGGCGCGAGTACGCGCAGCGCGCTCACGGCAACTCGCGAGCTGCGCGACGACGTCGATCGCTTCTTCGATTCGGTGATGGTGATGGCGCGAAGACGCGGACGTTCGCGCGAATCGGCTGCGGCACTGCTGCTGCGGCTGCGCGGCCTGTTCCTGCGAGTTCGCCGACTTGCTCGCGGCCTGCCCGGCTGAGCGGAGAGCTGCGCGCAGCCTGCTGCGATCAGTGCTGTTCACGACGTGCCTGTTCATCGGCACGTTGCTTTACGCCGTCGCGAGTCGTCGCGTTGGGCTGGCTACCGGACTGAAGTTGTACGGGTCGCACGCAGCTGGGGACGCACGCATCGTGGCTGCTGAAAGTGCTCTGCGGTCTGAGCACACGATCGAGGGCGCGAGAACATTCCGCCCGGCGCGCACGTCTCGATGTGGAAGCACTCGTCCGCGTGGAAACGATCGCGCAGGCCGCGATCTTTCCGCCGCAATCCTGCGGTGCTGAAACGCGAGCTGATGTGGATCCCGCTCGTCGGCTGGGCCGTGCAGTCTGCTTGAAGCCGATCGCGATCGATCGTCAAGGCCGGCGCCGCGGCGGTGTCGCAGGTGATCGAGCAGGGAACGCAGCGACTGCGCGCAGGCATGTAGGAGTCCTGATTTTCCCGGAAGGCACTCGCGTCACCAGTCGGCGAGAAGCGCAAGTACGGCGTGAGCGGCGCGCTGCTCGCCTCACGCGCCGGCTGCAGAGATCGTTGCCGGTCGCGCACAACGCGGGCTACTACTGGCCGCAGCCGCGGCTGGGTGAAGAAGCCCGGCTGTCATTCGCGTCGTGATCGGGCCGCCGATCGACGCCGCCGGGCCGCGATCGCGCAGAGCTCAACGAGGAGGTGCGCGCGCTGGATCAGCATCAGCTCGCGCTGCGCATCGTCGCCTAAAGTGATCAGAGACTAAAGCTTTCTGATTCGATGCAGTACATGGCTGAACTTCAGGCCGTATGGTTATTAGAAAACTAAATATCCAGGTTGGCGACGGCGAGCGCGTTCTTCTCGATGAACTCGCGTCACGCGGCTCGACCTGATCGCCCATCAGCGTCGCCGAAGATGTCGTTGGCTGCGCAGCGCGTCCTCGATGCGCACCTGGACTCAGGCGCCGCGTCGCCGGATTGATCGTGCGTGTCCCAGAGCTGCTCCGGATTCATCTCGCCGCAGACCTTGTAGCGCTGGATCAGCTGGCCGCGCCGCGCCTGATCGCAGCGAGCCAATCGATCGTCTGCTTCGAGGAGCTGCTGACTCCTGGCGCTGGTCGCCCTTTCACCATCGTACGCGCGCCTGGCTGCGGCAGACCCGCGAGTGTCTTGCCGAGCTCGGCGATGCGGCGGTACTCCGGCCGACTCGAAGAACTCGCGATGGATGTGCTTCTCGCGTCGGTCGTGCCCGTGCTCGGTTCGCGCGCGACCAGCAGTCGCGGTGTGCCGTCCGTCGGTCGCTGCCGAGCGGTGCTGAACGCGATAGCGTCGCGACCGGATCGATCCTGGGCAGTTGAGCTGCGCTTCGAGGCGTGCGACCCCACTGCGTCAGCCAGTGCGATGCGGTCGTGATCCGCGAGCGTGACCTCGGGCATGTGAGCAGCTGCTCGAGCACGCGCTGATCGTAGCGGCGGGACGAGCGACGTCAGGATCGCCGCGACGCTCCATCCAGCTTCGCGCAGCAGCTTCGAGCGCGGTACCGGACATCGGCGGCTGCGGCGGGTCGCCGTAGAGCTCCGCATCTTCGAGTGCCTGCTTGAGCAGCATGCGCGTTGAGCTCGGCTTCGTCCTTGAGGTAGTGCTCGCTGTCTTGCCCTTCTTCAGTTTGTAGAGCGGCGGCTGCGCGATGTAGATGTGGCCGCGCTCGATCAGCTCGCGGCATCTGGCGGTAGAAGAACGTCAGCAGCAGCGTGCGGATGTGCGAGCCGTCGACGTCCGCGTCGGTCATGATGATGATCGCGGTGATAGCGCAGCTTCGTCGACGTCGAAGTCGTCCGCGCCGATGCCGCGTGCCGAGCGCGGTGATCAGCGTGCCGATCTCCGCCGACGACAGCATCTTGTCGAAGCGCGCCTTCTCGACGTTCAGGATCTTGCCCTTGAGCGGCAGGATCGCCTGGGTGCGCCGGTCGCGCCCCTGCTTCGCCGAGCCGCCGGCGGAATCGCCCTCGACGAGGAACATCTCGGACAGCGCCGGATCGCGCTCCTGGCAGTCGGCGAGCTTGCCGGGCAGACCCGCGATGATCGAGCGCGCCTTTGCGACGGGTCATCTCGCGCGCCTTGCGCGCGGCTTCGCGCGCGCGCGCGGCCTCGACGATCTTGGCCGACGATCGGCGCTTCGCCTGCTGCGGATGTTCCGAGCAGGAACTCGTCGAGCTTGGTGCCGACGGCCGACTCGACGACGCCCTTGACTCTCGGACGAGACGAGCTTGTCCTTCGTCTGCGAGGAGAACTTCGGGTCCGGCATGCTTCACCGACAGGATCGCAGTGAGGCCCTTCGCGCGCGTCATCGCCCGATCGTCGGGATCTTGTCCTTCTTGCGGCAGGCCTGCTTCTCGATGTAGTTGTTGAGCGTGCGCGTGAGGGCGCTGCGGAAGCCGGCCAGGTGCGTGCCGCCGTCCTTCTGCGGGATGTTGTTCGTGTACGCAGAACATGCTCTCCTGGTAGGAGTCGTTCCACTGCAGGCCGACCTCGACCGTCATCGCGTCCTGCTGCGTCCGGAACCAGATGATCGTTTCGTGGACCGGCGTCTGGTTGCGGTTGCAGGTAGCTCGCACGAACGCTCGCGGATGCCGCCGTCGATACTGGAAGACGTCGCGCTTGTCGTCGCGCTCGTCGATCAGCTCGATGCGCACGCCCGGAGTTCAGGAACGACAGCTCGCGCAGGCGCTTCGCCAGGATGTCGTAGTTGAACTCGATGTTCGTGAAGATGCTGGAGCTCGGCTTGAAGCGGATGATCGTGCCGCGCTGTCCGTCGTGTCGCCGACCGCGCCAGCGGCGCGACTGCGGCTCACCCAGGCGGTACTCCTGCTGGTGCGAGCTTGCCGTCGCGGCGGATCGGTCAGGAGCAGGTACTCGGACAGGGCGTTGACGACCGAGACGCCGACGCCGTGCAGGCCGCCCGAGACCTTGTAGGACTCGTCGTCGAACTTACCGCCGGCAGTGCAGGACGGTCATGATGACCTCGGCGGCCGAGCGCCCTTCCTCCGGATGGATATCCACAGGAATTCCACGGCCGTCGTCGGCGACAGTGACCGACTCATCGGCGTGGATCGGTGACCGTGACTTGCGGTGCAGTAGCCGGCGAGCGCCTCGTCGACCGAGTTGTCGACGACCTCGAACACCATGTGGTGCAGACCGGTGCCGTCATCGGTGTCTCCGATGTACATGCCCGGGCCGTTTGCGGACCGCGTCAAGACCCTTTAAAACTTTGATTTTGCTTGAGTCGTAAACGTCGGAATCTGTCATGGGCCGGCCTGGAAAATGAGGTGCGGAATTATAAGAAATTGCCTTGTTTCACGTGAAACTTTCGGCCGAGTTTCCACGCCTTCCAGACCGCCTCTCGTGAACCGACGTGATGACGAGCTGGGCAGGAATCCGTGAGACCGCCGCGAGCAGTTTCCCAAATTATCCACATCCAGCTCGGCCGCCGGATCACGTCGAGCATCAGGCACGCGGGCGGCGCTCGCGGCTGCACTGGGACTGCCAGCTGGCTGGGGATGAGATGCAGCCGCCAGAAGCTTCTGCTGACCGCGCGAGACCCGGTCCCGGGCGGGTGCGCCTTCGAAGAAGAACGAGACGTCGGCTCGATGCGCTGCCGACCGTCGTGGCGTGCGCAGCCGCTGGTCTCGCCAGGTCGGGATTCGACCAGAGCCGAGCCGCAGAGTCATGGTCGGCTGGCCCAGCCTCGGCGATATGGTGAACCAGCAGCCCTGGGCGCCGAGCAGCTGGTCTGCGATGTCCGCGAAGTACGGCAGCAGCTGCGCGCGGCGTGCTCGCCTCGCAAGCGCGTCGACGCGTTGCCCGGCCAGCGCTGAGCTCGCGTCTCCCACGCGGCAAAGAGTTGCTCATCGCCGCCAGTCCGAAGGGCTGGCATTGCGCTGCTGAAGCGCGCGTTGATAGCGACGCCATACGCCGAGGAACTCGTGTTTCACGTGAAACACTCCCCAGTCGAGCAGTCGGCGCCGGCGGGCCGGATCCTTCCTCGATGAGGCGATGGACGCCGGATCGATCACCTGGACGGGCAGGATCTCGGCGATCTCGCGCGATGCCTGGAATGCCCTGGCCCGCGAGATTCTGCTCGAGTGCCCGTGCGCTGCTGTACTCGTAATGCCGAGCGACGAGCTCGCCACCGCGCCGGTCTGGATGCGCCCAACGACTCGCAGGAAGTCGGCTCCAGGCGGGAGAAGCTTTTCGCGCTGATTCGCACCGGAACGACCGCCCGTGCGCCAGAAGTAGATCGCCTCAGAGCAGGCTCGTCTTGCCCGAGCCGTTTTCTCCAGACGATGCCTGTTGCCTGCGGATCGAGCGCCAGGTGAGAGCCGCGCGGATGCAGCGGAAATTCTCGATATCGATCGCGGTCAGCACATCGCGCGGGCGGCTCGATCAGAGCCGCATCGGCATGACGACGTACTTCGCCTGCGGCGTCGAGCTCGCGCTCACCAGGCGGCTGCTGTTGGAGTCCGTGAGGCCCGATCTCGACCTTGCTCGCCCTCGATCGCGCTCAGGGCGTCCAGCAGGTAATTCACGTTGAACCCGATCTCCGACTCCTCGCCCGTGTACGGAAACCTCGACCTGGTCCTCGGCCTCCTCCTGCTCCGGGTTGTGCGCCTGGATGCGTCAGCAGATCCGGTCTGCGCCGCGAGGCGGATGCCGCGGTACTTCTCGTTCGAGCAGGATGGCGGCGCGCTGCAGCGCCTGCGCGCAGGATGCTCGCGGTCCGCCTCACGATCTGCTGCGGCGGGCTGGCAGGGATCACGCGCCCATACTCCGGGAAACGACCATCGATCAGCTTCGAAGTGAAGCGAATATCGCCGATCTGGGCGCGAACGTGATTGCGTGCCCATCGCCAGCTCGATATCGCCGTCGCTACCGAGGATGCCGCTGCAGCTCCAGGCACACCCTTGCGCGGCACGATGACCTGCTGCGACGTGGTCTGCTTGCGCCGGCGAGCTCCATTTCGCACAGCGCCAGGCGGTGCCCGTCGGTCGCGACCGCGCGCAGCGCCTTGCCGTCGGTCTCCAGCAACAGCCCGTTCAGGTAATAGCGCACATCCTGCTGCGCCATCGAGAAATGTGTCTTGTCGATCAGCGCGCCGGAACTCTGCCTGCGCCACGGTGAGAGTCTGCTGCGCGTTGATTTCCTCCACCAGCGGAAATTCCGCCGCCGGCAAACTCGAAAGCGTGAAGCGGCTGCGGCCACACGCGGATCGAAACGCGCTCGCCCTCGGTGCTGAGCGTAACGCTGGTTTTCTCGGCCAATGCGCGAAAGATGTCGAGCAGCTTGCGTCCCGGCACGGTGATGTCACCGCCCTGCTGCACGGATCACGGAAGTCGTCGCGACGAGCTCCACCTTCGAGATCCGTGCCGGTGATGCTCAGGCGGTTGTCGCGCGCGGCGAGCAGAGCACGTTGGCGAGCACCGGCATGCGTCTGCCGGCGCTCCACCACACCGATGACACTTTGCAGGGGGCGAGGAGATCTTCGCGCGTGGCCGTCAGCTTCATAGGATTTCAACCTGTCTTAAGATATCCTTGATTAGGGAAGATAGATCTCTTATTGTAGGAACTATAGAGGCTTACGAGTTAGTGGTAGTAACAAATTTTCTTTAGTTAAATCAATCAGCTTGAACTAGTTTTTGCGCCGCACAACATGTAGGACGAAGTCGCCCAACGACTGTGTGCGCACCTGTGCATAACTTTATCCCCAAGGCCACGCACAAGTAATCCACAGGCAAGCACCCTCAACCAGCCAGGGTTCTCAACAGGTTCGAAGTAGTCTTCCTTGATGCGCTGCTCCGTGTCGCGCAGTTCCTTGATGCGCTTGCAGGCGTGCAGCACCGTCGTGTGGTCGCGACCGCCGAAAGCATCGCCGATTTCCGGCAGGCTGTGCGTCGGTGAGTTCTTTCGCGAGCGCCATCGCCACCTGGCGCGGGCGCGCGACCGAGCGGCTGCGGCGCTTGGAGAGCAGATCCGCGACGCGCACCTTGAAGTAGTCGGCGACGGTCTTCTGGATGTTCTCGATCGTGACGAGCTTCGTCCTGCAGCGACAAGCAGATCCTTCAAGCGCTTCCTTCGCGAACTCGAGCGTGATCGCGCTGACCGGTGAAGCGCGAGTTCGCGATCACGCGCCGCAGCGCGCCCTCGAGCTCGCGCACGTTGGAGCGGATGCGCTTGGCGATGAAGAACGCCACTTCCTCCGGCAAACTAACACCGGCCGCCTGCGCCTTGCTCATGAGGATCGCCACGCAGGTCTCCAGCTCCGGCGGCTCGATCGCGACCGTGAGACCCCAGCCGAAGCGCGATTTCAGCCGCTCTTCGAGTCCGTCGACTTCCTTCGGGTAGCGATCGCAGGTGAGGATCATCTGCTGCTGGCCTTCGAGCAGCGCGTTGAAGGTGTGGAAGAATTCTTCCTGCGAGCGGTCCTTGTCCGGCGAAGAACTGGATGTCGTCGATCAGCAGCGCGTCGAGCGAGCGATAGCGCGGTCTTGAACTCGTTCGATCGTGTTGTGCTGCAGCGCGCGCACCATGTCGCCGACGAAGCGCTCCGAATGCACGTACGCGACGCGCGCCTCCGGGTCGCGCTCGCGGATCATGGTGCGCGATCGGCGTGCATCAGGTGCGTCTTGCCGAGGCCGACGCCGCCGTAGATGAACAGCGGGTTGTAGGCGCGCCCGGGATTCTCCGCGACCTGCAGCGCGGCGGCGCTTGCGCGAGCTGGTTGCTCTTGCCCTCGACGAAAGTTCGTGAACGTGAAGTCCGGATTGAGGCGGCCGCCGATGCTAGCGAGGGCAGAGTCCTTGGCGCCGCGTGCCGTGCCCGTTCGTGCCGGCAACGGCTCAGGCGGTCAGCGGCCGGCCGCGCGCGAGCCGACCTCGAGCACGACCGACGGGGGCAGGCGGCGGATACCGACGCGCGTCGACGAGCTCGCGAGATCCGGCTGACGACGTTCTCGTTCACCCAGTCGACGACGAACCGGTTCGGCGCCAGCAGCCGCAAGGTGCTGCCATCCTCGACGGCCTGCGAGCGGTCTGATCCGAGAGTGTTGAATTGCCGGCCTCCGGCAGTTCCGCCTCGAGTTGAGCTGAGACAGCGGCGCCATAACGAACCCTGCACGGTCTCGTCCCCTATCGGTTTCAGGCCGAAGAATTGTTCCTGCGAGTGCTACGCGGAAGGGGGGCGAGTCTATACCGATGACGCCGAGGGTTATCCACAGCCCGCGCGCGCGATCTTTCTGACGGCGCTGCAGGCGCGGTCCTCGCGCTTGACACTGCAGGGGCGCTGCGTACCCTTGCCGCCCTTCTTTCGCGCCTAGCCATGTGCTTGTTTTGGCGCAACTTTTTCGCGGCAATGATAAGGAGCCCGCATGAAGCGCAGCATCTACCAACCGCAGCAACCTGCATCGTAAGCGCACTCACGGCTTTCGCGCCCGCATGGCCACCGCGAGCGCGGCCGTCAGGTTCTCGCACGGCGCCGCGCGAAGGGTCGCAAGCGTCTCACTGTCTGAGCCGCTGCGCGCGTCGCTGCGCCGCCGCTCACGCTCGCTTGTCGATCTGGGCTCGTCTTCCGCGCGGCCGTTCAAACCCGCGCAACGTCTCGGCAAAAATCCGAATTCGATCGCGTGTATCGTGATGCGCGCCGCTCGGCCGACGGCTTTTTCGCGATATTTGCGCGCAACACCGGCGCGGCCGGTGCCCCGCCTTGGATTGGCGATGTGCCGCCCGCATCGTTGAGATGCGGTGCGCGCAACCGCATCAAGCGCCTGATCCGGGAATCGTTCCGCCAGCATCAGCATGAATTGCCCGCAGTGGATCTCGTCGTCAATGCGCGCGCCGGCGCGCGCGATGCGGACAACGCAGCGATCACGCGCAGCCTCGAACACGCATTGGCGCACGAGTGGTGAAGCAATGCGCGCACGTCCTGAAGGGCCTGATCCGTGCTGTATCGCTATGCTTCTGTAGGTCCCGCATGCTCGGGCCGAACTGCCGTTTCTATCCGAGCTGCTCCTGCTACGCCGCAAGCAAGCGACTCGAGCATCACGGCCTCGTGCGCGGCAGTTATCTCGCCGCTCGCCGCATCCTGCGCTGTCATCCATGGCATCCCGGCGGTATACGACCCGGTGCCTCCGCCCTCTTCGATAAAGCCAGCGTCCGCACGGATAACCAACGCGTCTTCATCTGGGCCGCACTGGCCCTCGTGCTGTGGCTGAACTACCGGACCTGGCACACGCGACTACGCGCCGCCGCCCGCCGCGCGGCTACCACGCAGCGCAGCCGACAGCGACGCAGAACGCCGCCGCCCAGCAGACACGCTGCCGCGAACTCGCCGTCCGACACTGCGACCGCCGACTGCGCCGCAAGTCGGCGAACGCCAACACCGCGCACCCGAACAGCAGCCGTCGAGAACTGCGCGAGCCCAACGCTGGCGTCGTGCGCGTCGTCACCGATGTGCTCTCGGTCGACATCAGCACGCGCGGCGGCACGCTCACGCGCGCGGACCTGCTCGCCTATCCGAAGGTGAAGAGGCGACGAACGCCCCGGTGCGGCTGGAGAACCAGGACCCAGACTCCCTCTACGAGCTGCAGACCGGGCTCACCGGCGGCGCCGCCGACTACCCGAACCACCTCGCGACCTACGCGAGCGAGCGCTCCGACTACACGCTCGGGAGCGCGGCGGAACTGAAGGTGCCGCTCACCTGGCGCGAGGGGGCATCACGGTCACCAAGACCTTCACCTTCCGGCGCGGCGAGTACGCCATCGGCCTTAACTACGAGGTGCACAACAGCGGCAGCGACGCCCTGGGAGGCGCGCCCCTATGCGCAGATCCTGCGCAACGATCCGCGCACCAGAGCCTCTACTTCAACGTCGAGAGCTACGCGTTCCACGGGCCGGCGATCCACGACGGCACCAAGTACCGCAAGCTCGACCCCACCAGCACCGATGACAGCCACCTGTCAGCTCGACGTGCGCGACGGCTGGATCGCGGCCCTGCAGCACCACTTCGTGAGCGCCGTCGTGCCGCCGCGCGGGGCGCCGTGGCACTTACACGCTCGGCATCTCCGGCAACCAGTACCTGCTCGCCGCCACCGGACCGGAGACCAGCGTCGCGCCCGGCGGCAGCGCGGATTTCGCGCAGGCGCTGTTCGTCGGACCGAAGCTGCAGGCGCAGCTGGATGCCACCTCGCCCGAGCTCGGGCGCGTGGCCGACTACGGGCGCCTGTGGTTCCTCGCGCGCCCGCTGTACCTCCTGCTCGCCAAGGTGCACGCGCTCACCGGCAACTGGGGCATCGCGATCATCGTGGTGACGTTCTTGCTGAAGCTGCTGTTCTACCCGCTCTCGGAGGCGAGCGGCCGCTCGATGGCGAAGATGAAGCACCCTGCAGCCGCGCATCAAGAACCTGCAGGAGACCTACGCCGACGACCGCGAGAAGCTCGGGCGCGCGATGATGGAGCTGTACCAGCGCGAGAAGGTGAACCCGGTGGCCGGGTGCCTGCCGATCATCATCCAGATCCCGGTGTTCCTCGCCTTCTACTGGGCGCTGCTCGAGAGCGTGGAGATGCGCCAGGCGCCGTTCGCGCTCTGGATCCACGACCTGTCCTCGCGCGATCCGCTGTTCATCCTGCCGGCCGATCATGGCGGTGGCGATGTTCGTGCAGTACAAGCTCAATCCGGCGCCGCCGGACCCGGTGCAGGCCAAGGTGTTCATGGTGATGCCGCTGGCGATGTCGGTGATGTTCGCGTTCTTCCCGGCGGGCCTGGTGCTCTACTGGGTCACCAACACCGTGCTCTCGATCGCGCAGCAGTGGAACATCAACCGCCGCATCGAGGCGGCGGCCGCGGCCAAGCGCAGCAACTAAAGGCGCGCGGCCGCGTTCGGGCCGCAGCGCTTATTTCCGGCCGCCTGCGCCGTAGCCTGCGCGCTGAAGTGGCAACATGACGCGCACCGACACCATCGTGGCCGCGGCCACGCCGCCGGCAGGGGCGGCATCGGCATCGTGCGCGTCTCCGGACCCAAGACCCCGGAGATCGCCGCGGTGATGCTGGGCGAGCTGCCGGCGGCGCGCCACGCCACCTTCATGCGCTTCCTCGACGCGCAGGGGGAGCCGGCCGATGCCGGGCTGGCGCTGTTCTTCCCCGCCCCGCATTCCTACACCGGCGAGCACGTGCTGGAGCTGCAGGGCCACGGCGGGCCGGTGGTGCTGGAGGCGCTCATCACGCGCGCGCTCAGCCTCGGTGCCCGCCGCGCGCTGCCCGGGGAGTTCACGCAGCGCGCCTTCCTCAACGACAAGCTCGATCTGGCGCAGGCGGAAGCCATCGCCGACCTGATCGATGCCGGCTCGCGCGAGGCGGCGCGCGCGGCGATGCGCTCGCTGCAGGGGAGTTCTCCGCCATGGTGCGCGGGCTCACCGAGGCGGTGATCGAGCTGCGCAGCTACGTCGAGGCGGCGATCGACTTCCCGGAGGAGGAGATCGACTTTCCTCGCCGACCGCGAGCTCGCCGAGCGCTTCCAGGCGGTGCGCGATCACTGCGAGGGCGTGCTCGATTCGGCGCGCCAGGGACGCCTGCTGCGCGAGGGCATGACGGTGGTGCTCGCCGGGCGCCCCAATGCCGGCAAGTCGAGCCTGCTGAACCGCCTCGCCGGCTACGATGCGGCGATCGTCACCCCGATCCCGGGCACCACGCGCGATATCGTGCGCGAGCGCATCGCGATCGACGGCATGCCGCTGCATCGCGACACCGCCGGCCTGCGCGACGACGCGGATGTAGTGGAAGCGGAGGCATTCGTCGTGCGCGCCGGGAGATGATTCGTGCCGATCGGATTCTCTACGTGATCGACGCGACGCCGCCTCGAGTGCAGGAAATCGCTCGCGAGCTGGCGGCGTTGCCCGCCGACATTCCGGCCACGCTGGTCGTCAACAAGATCGATCTGCTCGGACTGAGCTCGCGCTACGAACAATCGCAACCGCCGCGCCTCTACGTATCCGCGACCAGCGGCGAAGGCGTGGATCTGCTGCGCGAGCATCTGAAGGAGTGCATGGGATTCCAGAGGTGCTGACTCCGGCACCGTCTCGGCGCGCCGCCATGCCTCGATGCACTCGCGCGAGCCGACCGACATCTGCTGGAAGCGCGAAGGCAGCTAGCAATACGTGGCTT
>ERZ1370068.3584-contig-2693_pt1 | contig 47845 bp, 48 predicted proteins | sample MGYA00561227_ERZ1370068 | MGnify/ENA primary metagenome ERZ1370068 (study PRJEB38410, sample SAMEA6850437) | metagenome | study: Metagenomic assessment of the ecological functions of the soil: analysis of the soil microbiota associated with the... | reverse complement strand
GGTTACGTATTGCTCCGCGAGCTGAAAGGCGGCACTGGTACCCAGGACCCCGCCGCCAATAATGACGATTCTGCGCCTCGCCTCGGAACCATACGATGCCCCTCCGATGCCATATCGAGATTTGCTCTCTACGGAATCGGGACCATCGTGCGGCCCGACCCGTGCGGACCGAGCAACGTTCCCTAAACGGGTCTGCGTCACTCGAAGTTGCCGACACCAATAGCGACTGCGTCACGCACCCCTGTCAACGGGGATTGCAGGTGCTTCCCGCGCCGTAGATCTTGGTGGCCGTGCCGGCTACAATGCGTCAGACCTGGCGTGAGTGTGCGGAAGAGGCAGGAAGCCGAGTCGACGCGGTTCCCATGCGATACGGTGCGAACGGTCGGCTGGCGAAGACCGGCGGCCATTGCGCTAGCCACCAGGCCGATAATCAGGAGCGCATTGGGAGCCATGCCACGTTGCTTGCGGTAGCGTGGCGCATCCGGCGAAGCCGCCCAGTCCCTCCAGCCGGCTGGGTATCCAGCCGCGCGGCGCTGCAAAGCCGCGTGCCACGCTGTCCCAAAGAGGGCGCCGGGGGCGATGGCCCCTTTACTCCGCCTGCTGAATGGCGCTGAGCTTCCAAGGATTGGGGCCAACCGGGCGGATGAACGTCCAGTATTCCTCGAACTTCACTGGTTCGGTGCGGCTCCCGGTGAGCACTTGGTTACTGGTCTCCTCGATGGTGTAGTCCAGTAGGCTGGCCAGGAAGTGTACCGTCACGAAGTCCTGGCCGGTCTCTTGCCAGGCTTCCGTCACCTCCACCGAGCGCACGGCAATGTTCTCAAGGCGGTTGATACGCCGCTCCACCCGCAGCCGGTCACACTCCTTCTGCATGGTTTCGTACATTTCTGGGGTCAGGAGGTTACGCGCAGAGTTCATGTCGCGCGCCGTCCACGCTTCCTGACTTTGAAGAACACGTCAGACGCTATATCGACGAAGTGGCTCAGGCCAAAGGCGCTATCCATCTGACGGATGTGCCTCATCCCACGTTCAAGGTCGCTCTCGGTCGCTCCCATGGCCGCTGTGGAGGCGGACATCGACTCAGACTGCCATGACGGCGTCTCAACCCCTTGAGGTGGGCCATAGCCATAGGGACTCGCTGGCGTGGGTTGCTGGCGCCGACGCATGTAGGCGAAGGCAAAATAGATGAGCCCTCCGATGAGCAGGATTTCATAACAGGCCAATGCCGCCCCCGAGACCGCCCCCGAGGCCGCCGAAGAGCATACTGCCAATCAACCCACCTAAGGCGAAGCCAGCGAGCCCACCCATCAGCCCTCTCATCCAGCCGGGAGCGCTGCGGCATGGGCTGTTGGACTGCTGACGGCGGCACCGCCTGACGGTTCGTAGCTGAGGGACTCGGGTCACGGTAGGCGGGGACGACGAACTGCGCGACCCTCGGCTCCCCGCCGATTTGCCACCCCCGGCACGTGCCCAGGCATCCAGCGTCCATAAGCACAGCGTTAGCAGCATCACGACGCTTGTCAATGCAACTGTCCGTTTCATATGTGCTTCCTTCCTACACTAGTATTCTATCCCCTAGGTCGGACACCCTCTTAGCTGAGGCATCGCTGCACTGCCATTCTAACCCCACATTTGTGTTGCGCAAATAGTAAACGCAGGATATCTGCTGGTCTCAGTGGCTCACGACCGAGCCTACTCTGCGTAGCCTCACACGGGGTGCACTCCCGATCGGACTGTGGCACAATAGCGTGTGCATGGCTTATATGCCCCTGCCATCCGCATGCAGAGGGCGGGCTCGAACTAATTGCTGGAGCGTTGCGACACCAAGAAGGAGATGTCTTGCATGTCTGAAGTAGGTCACCTTGACGCCGATCCTTCCCACAAGAAAGTGGCTCTGCTGATCGCCATCCTGGCACTGATTCTTGCGTTCGCGGAAACGCTTGCGAAAGGCGCCCAGACCACGACACTCAGCTCCACCATCGAGGCTGCCAACCTCTGGTCGTTCTTTCAGGCGAAGACGATTCGGATGACTGCCGTACGTACCGCCGCGGAGGCCGCCGAGGTTGAGCTACTCCGGTGCGTCTTCTGACCAGGTGAAAGAGGCATCTTCAGAAACGTGTCGCCGACTGGAAGCAAACCGCGGCGCGCTATGACTCAGAGCCGGAGACACAAGAAGGCCGGAAAGAATTAGCGGCGCGGGCCAAGGCCGCCGAAGCCAAACGAGATCGTACGCTGGCGGCTTATCACCACTATGAGGTTGCGTCCGCTGCCGTTCAAATTGCCATCGTCCTGGCCTCGGCATCCATCGTCACTGGGTGCTCCTGTCCTCACCTGGTTGGGTGGCGGATTGGGTATTGTCGGCATCGTGTTTAGCCTCATCGGTTTCTTCTCACCCCACTGCCGTACACCTGTTTTGATGGCAGCGCCGACATGGCAGGAGACTGTGTAGTACCTTGTATCGACTGATGCAAATGAAGAAAGGGAGCTATCCATGGCTGAAGAGTTTCTTGGTGACCGCAGACGTGCCTTGAAGAGGAGTTCTTCCGGAAGCAGGAGAATGCCCTACTCAATCAGTTACGCACCGCACAAGCCAAGGAATCAGCCCAAGAGGCATTAGCGGCGGCCACCGGTGTCCGGGATAGTACGGTGCTCCACAAGCTCAGCACGCTCGGGATCACGTCCGACACGCTCCTCGCGCTTGGGCTCGTACCGCTCGTCGCCATAGCGTGGGCCGACGGTACTCTAGCGGGAGTTTACGGGACGAGAGATTGTGATTGGTTAAACCTTCTGCCACAAGGCTTTCAGGGACTGAATGACGTATTACCCAACTGCTGTGGCAGCTTCCTTAACTTATTGATTACAAACGCTTTCTCCTGCCATGTGCCGCTTGGTAATCGCCTACTACGCTGTAACAGTGGCAGGATACTTGTACGATTTTAGCCAAATAAATGTCAACCGAAGTGTAGTAGGGTAATACGCTCAAAGCCATAAGTGTTGCAGATGTTAGAGTTATAGATTTTAACGTCGGTCCGCCGTAAACTCCGCTAGACGACCAGGAGCGGCGCGCCATTGTCGCGCTAACCTTGGTGTGGCTGGCATTGTCGCCGACAAAGCCCAGCCGGCCAGCTCTGTCCAGAGCTGGTTGTCGAACCCGCCTCTCCGGCCTCCATGCTCGAAGCATGGTCGTCTTACATGTCCGCCCTTGCCGCCGAACTCTCCCAACCGAACGCAACAATCTGCGCCGACAGCTGTCCCCGGACGTGCGCGTGCGCGTTGCAGAGGCGGCTGGCGGCTTCCTCGGTGCCCGGCAACCGCGTCTCGCAAAGCTGAGGAAGAGCTACTCCAGAGGCTCGCGACAGGTCTTTGGTGGGTGATGGAGGCGCGCTGGCGTTCTGCAAACCGTGTAGTGCTCTGGCGCGCAAACCCTCGCAGTTTGCATGACGATCGATGGCGGTGGTAGACGAGAGAGAGCGAGACGAACCGTGACGCCGGGAATCAGGCCGTTCCCTTTCCTCTTGCCGGGGAGAGTTGCTTGAATTTGCCGTGGCCACCTTCAGCAATTCTAATTTTAGATCTCAAGACGTATCGAGTTTGGGCCTAAGCTTGAGGGCGAGCGCGGATTCAAGCTTTGATTCGAGCTTAAGCCCCTTAATCATGAAGTCCATCAGGTGATGCCAGCTTTCAAACACCATATAACGGGTCAGGGCTCGCATATCCTCAAAAAACGTCTGGCGTCGCGCCAGCACTTGACGAAGTAAGGCGTATTTCTCATCGCTCCATTCCAGTACCGTATGGAACAAGAAGGCCAACAAATTGAGACTGAGCATCGTCGCTGAGAGATACTGCTTGCCGTGGCCGAAGTTATGTTCGAGATGGTAGCCCTTGGTCTTGAGCACGTTGTTGTTTTCGTTTTCAATCTTCCACCGTCCACGCCCGGCTTGGGCCACCTGGGCCACGTTCTCCGCACTGAGACGGTGATTGGTGATAAAGGTGTTGTAATAGAGTTGTTCGCCCGTTTTGGCATTGACCACGGTCATCTCGACCCAATTGACCGCTAGCGCTGGCTTACCGTCTTGCAGCAGGACATTATTGATGAAGCGATAGCTGACCACTTCCGTCAAGCGACCCTTCCTGCGACGCTGTTCATATTGGGCGATGGCACCCTGGGCCTGCCAAAAGGCCAAGCGTTCATAAAACTGTGGGATGCGAGTCAGGCTTACACACCAAGATAAAGTTGAACCCCTGATGGAGAGCCAACGCACAAAACGGCTCCTTACTATAGAGATCATCGCCCATCAAGGTCACGTGATGCGGGACCAGTGTCGAAGCATGTTGCGTCATCCAACGCTTCGCCTGCGGCTTGCTCACAGTCCTGTTTGGCATGACCATCTTGTGGCATGATGTATTCGGGTGCTAAGGCAATGACCTGTGCGTGTCCAGGGCAGACGATGACCGGAGTAATCGCCGTATGGTAATACAGGGTTTGACCGTTGGAAAGCCGACGCGTGAGACAGTTTTGACAATGGAGTGCTTGGGAGGAAAAGTACTGAGTACCATCAAGTGAGACTAACAACTGATGGTCCAGAACGCGCAATGGGTCTAACAAGTGCTGCTGCTCCAGGTGGGCAAAGACCTCGAAAAAGACGGGGTGGAAATAGCGTGGCGCAATCGGATCGAGGAGCGTGCGGATTTGATTGTCGCACGGGATCGGCTCGACGCCGAAGAGGGTCTGAGCGTTATCGTGTCCCTGCCGTTGGTGGAGCTGGCGTTGGTACTCCAAAAACGACGGCGCTTGCATGAAAAAGATGCCAAAGGCACCTCAGGCAGCGTTTTGTACCGTGTAACGGGTATTGGGGCTAGGTTTGCGCACGTCGGGTAGGCCAGCGGTGTGCTGACGTAAAATCGCCTGGAGATGATCGAAGCTTAAGGGCCGGGTCATCGCAGTCTCCTGGGGCTAAAGGGAGCCCCACCTTAAGCGAAGTCGGCCTCCATGAGCAATCACGAATCCAGGGGAAAGCCAAAATTAGAATTGCTGGGCCACCTTGACGTTTGCTTGAAATAGATACATATACTCACGTGGGCAGTGACTGCCGATCCCTTCGGATGCCGTGCCACATGAGTGCCGGGAGGGCTCGACGCGAAATTGTGGTGGAACTTCTGTAATGTGGATCCGCCTCTCCTTCGCGTTGACCTCGGTGCCAACTCTGGACGCTAAAAAAGCTCTGAAGGCGGTTCTTGAAAATGAGTGGTCACGAGGTGTAGGGTCGCAAGCACCAAGGAGGTGCTCTATTGAGGCAAACGAAATTTCCGGCTTCACGGGGCTTCCTCGCAGACGTGCCCCATACTGGCAGAGGAGCCACAGGTGAAGGGGGCAATCGCTACAGGACATACAGTTCCTGTGGACTCACCCCGCGATGGGCGGATCACACTGTACGAGCATAAGGGACGCCTTCGGCAGGTCAGAGGAGGCATCCCTGCATGTCGGTTTCTTCTGCCGTGATGCTGTGTTCGGTCGCAGGCTCCTTTGTTCTTGCTGCTGTAGGTCCAACCCTCCTATTCTACTTCCGTATCTGATCCCAATCCCTGCTGCTGCAATCAGTAAGCGCTCCGGCTCATCGTAAATCTCTGGCACACGGAACTTTGTACTCGCGTACGCAATATCGACGTCGATGGCTGTTCCCTCCGCCGAGCCGAGCCCGTGAGCCAGCGTGCATGCGACCCCCGGCCCGCCAGCGTCGACTACGAAGTCAGGCAGCCAAGGCGTAGGCCTCTCCAGACCGCTGATAGCGTACCCGCGGACACGCCCGTTAACACATACCAGCCCTTGCACAGTGCTCTCACTTGCAAACGTGATGTTGGTATGCTCCCAGGGGCGGATTGTCGGTGCTGCGGAGGTCTCTGTGGCGCTATCCAGCGCCCTAATGAACCCGCCGTTGACGCAACCACAGGACAGGGACAGCGGTCAGCAACACCAGGGCGGCGGTGAGGTGAACATATCGTGGTATGCCAGGGTGGTGGCTTCCTGTACCAGCCAGCGGTTGAAGGTGGCTTCGACCTGCACCGGCAGCAAGGGCGATCCTCCTCGCCAGCGTGCTGGAGCACCTCACGTACCCGTTCGCCCAGTTGCGCGTGCTCGAAGGAGGCCAGGTGCTGATTCTCCCCCAGAGGTAGGTGCGCACGGTCAGGCGCCTTGCAGCACGATGTCGGCAAAGGCGATGCCAAAGGTTCCCCCCCAGGCTATTGGAGCAGGCCGCGCATGCCAGCCCCGAGCAATACGTAACTGAACGAAGCAATACCGATTTTTTTTCAGTTACGCATTGCTCGCAGCGACGCCGTGACCGTGCGGAGCACGTCGGCGGCCATGAGCAGCGGGGCCACGCCGCGGCCGCCGGCCACGAGCACTGGTGTGCCGCGTTCTTCAAGAGGATAGCCGCGGCCGACGGCCAGGTGATGTGCAGTGTCGCGCCCTCGGCGAGCGCTGCGCCAGCGCGCGCGTGCCAGCGCGCCCACCGGGGCGTAGAGAGAACCCGACCGAGAGCCTCGAGCCGCGGCTGGTCACGCTCGCGCACGCTCATCGGGCGGGCAGCAGCACGGGCGAGGGGAAGTCGAGCAGCAGCTGCACGAACTGTCCGGCCACCGGCGCGGCGAAGCCCACCGGGACGTCGAGCTCGAGCCAGCGGAAGCCGGGGCCGTACGCGCGGTGTTCACGCACGCGCGCGGCGACCTGCTTCCAGGTTCGGGTCACTGCGGACCTCAAGACTTTCCCTTGGCGCTGTCCGAGGCGGCCTTCGCCTTCGCCTTCTCGAGCTTGAGCGAGTCCGGAGCGCGCGTGCTTGAGCGAGTCGGCGACAGTCTTGGCATGGATCACGGAATCCTTCTGCGCGGGCGTGAGCTTCACCTTCTTGGCCCACGAGGTGAGGCTCAATCGAGGTCGCCACCGGGCTTCGCGGGCGGGCCACGGGCGTGGAGCCGCGTGAAGGTGGGCGCGGGCTTCGTCGCGGCGACGCCCGCCGGTGCGACGGCGGCTGTGGAAGTGGGCGCGACGTGCTTCGCACTCGTGTGTCCGCCCGCGCGGACGCACTGTCCATGGAGGTGGTCGCGGCCTTCTTCGCGGACGTGTCCGACGGCGTGGGCATCGCCTTCACGGGCGGCACCGGTCGCGGCTGCCGTGCCCGCCGCCGCCCCCGTCACAGCGGCGGTACCCCCGCGGCATCCGGTGGTGGCAGCGCCCCTGCCGCCGCGCCCGCCTTGGTCGCACCGGTCGCGCCCGTCGTGCCCGCGGCCGTTACCTCGCGGCCGTGCCTGCGGAAGTGGAGCCGATGTCGAGCCCTGTCGCGGCACTCTTTGGCGCGCCCGAAGCGCCAGCGGTACCCGCAGCAGCACCGGTCGCGACGGCACCGCCCGCGGCCACTCCGCTGGGTGCGCCCGGATGCGCGCCAAGCTCGTCGTTCGGCACGTGACCGGGTGGCGGCTGGGCCGCGGTGGGCGCGGGCTTCGGCCGGCTGGCGATCGAACGCGGCCAGCATCGCGCCGCGGCCCGTCGTATCCGGACTCGACAGCACGCGCAAAAGCGGAGTCGTTCTTCGCACGCCCCGCTTCGGTGGCGTCGCGCCGCGATCTCGACATGAGCGAATCGCGCATCTCCATCGACAGCCGGATGGAGTCGCTCGTCGTCGGGCGAGTGGGCGGCATGCTCGCGCCCGGGTTGTACCGGATCACACCCGGGTCCGCCGAGCGGATCTCGGCCCAGCCTCGGCGTCTGACCGGGCGCCTGCGTCAGTTCGGGCTCGAACGTCACCACGGTGCTTCGTACTCGGGGTGCGACGATCAGGCGCTCGTCCACCGTCTGCCCATCGACTTCGAGGTAGTCACGAGCCGCCAGCTGGGCGTAGGTGCCCGGGTACTCGCGCACCACCTTCCAGAACAGCGAGTCCGCTGACTTCGGCCGGTCGAGCTTACGCGCCAGCACCCAGCCCTGGGCGGTCATCGCACGCGCGATCACCGAGGAGTCCCGCGCTGGAGTCGGCGATCGCTGCCGGTACTCCTCGAGCGCGCGCTCGGGGCGGTCGAGGTTGAACAGGAAGTGCTCGGCGACCAGGAAGCTTCGCCTCGGACTGGCGAGCCAGCGAATCCGAGCCGGTCGCGGTGCGGAAGCGTTCGGAGCCGGACGAGGTTGTCGGTGCCGCTGCTGCGCCTGCGCCGCGAACGGCGAGCCTGCCGGCCTGCTCCTTCACCCTCGAGTACTCGGCTCGAGCGCGCGGTTGAAGTCCTCGGCGACCGGTCTCGTACGTCGAAGCCGATGCGGAACTGGGCCTCGGCGGCCAGCGGGGTACGCGGGTAGTCCTGGATCACGGATTGGAACAGACGGATGGCCTCCTGCTCGTTGCCGGCCAGCGAGTTCGACGCTGCCCATGCGCAGCGTGAGCTTGCCGTAGCGATCCTGTCCCGGGGCCAGGTCCACCGTGCGCATCGACGGTTGCACCGTGCTGCCGCTCGCGTTGGGCCCGGTGCGCAGCTCGGGCGGCAAGGGCGGCGGCGTGGGCACGTGTGAACGCGCATCGCGCAGGAGCCCGCGAGCCTCATCCATGTCGCGCGCCGACTCCGAGGCAGTCCACCTCGCGCAACAGGTAGCGCAGGCGATCGTCGTCGTTGAGCGCGCGATCAGCGCCGATGGTCGCTGAAGTCCGCGCGCGCACCCTTCCAGGTCGCGCTGCTGGTAGCGCGCCTCGGCGCGCTGGCGGAGCGCCGCGATCGGCGAGCACGTGTGCCGGGCCAGCGCTGCGAGCACCTGCCCGGCCGACTCGGCCGCCTCCCGGTAGCGCTCGCAGCGACATCAGCGCCTTGGAACGCTCGTAGTAGGCGTACGGCGCCAGCTCGTGCCTTGGGGCCTGCGCTGCAGGAACTTGTCGAACGCGGTCCACCGAGCTGCTCGTGGCGTGCGCGCCGCGCGGTACGGCGAGGCCGAGGAAGAACTCGGCATCCGGCCTGCAGGTCGCTCTTCGGGAAGCGCGTCTGGAACTCCTCGCAGCATCGCGACGGCCTTGAGCGGATCGTCGGTGCCGATGAGCGAGCGCGCCCACATGCAGCCAGGCGTCGTCCACCCACTTGGACTTCGGGTAGACGCCGAGCAGCTTCTTCGAGTAGTCGGCCGACTTGTTGTAGTTCGGCGCTGCGTCGAGCCGTCGCGGTCCACCTCGTAGGGCTGGCCGTCGGTGGCCTTCATGTAGTACTTCCGCGCCAGGTAGAACGTGTTGTAGTAGCGCACACGAGACACGCAGCGCGAGCAGGCCGAGCACGGCGAGCAGCGCCACGCGCATCCGGCGGCCGGGGTCACGACACTCCGATCAGCCACTCGCCCACCTCACAGCGCCTCCTGCAGGCTGCGTCACGTCGAGCGGCCCGCGGCGCATCGGCCTCGAGCCCGGCCACGGTCGACCTGCGCGCCGGCCAGCGTGGTGACCACGGGCACGCCCATGCGCCACCGCGCGCTCGCGGATGGCCTGCTCGTCGTATTCGACGCGCGGCCCGAGCGGCGTGTTGATCACCGAGCTGGATCTCCCCGTTCTCGATCAGGTCGACCACGTGCGGGCGGCCCTCGTGCACCTTGAACACCTCGCGGCACGGGATGCCGTTGCGGCGCAGGAACCGGGCGGTGCCCCGGGTCGCCACCAGTCCATACCCCAGTTCGACCAGTTTCTTCGCCATGAACGTGATGGCCCGCTTGTCGTCGTCCGCGCACGCTCAGGAGCACGTTGCCCGAGTCGGGCAGGGCCTCGCCCGCGCCCAGGTGGGCCTTGGCCAGCGCCCGGCCGAAGTCGAGGTCGCGGCCCATGACCTCGCCGGTGGACTTCATCTCGGGGCCCAGCAGCGCGTCCTCGCCCGGGAAGCGGCTGAACGGCAGCACCGGCTTCTTGACGCTGATCATGCGCCGGCTCGGTCTCGGCCGGGCCGGATGTCCGGCCAGCCGCTCGCCCGCCATGACGCGCGCCGCGAGCCGCGCGAGCGGCATGCCCGACCGCCTTGCTGACGAACGGCACCGTGCGCGAGGCGCGCGGGTTGGCCTCGAGCACGTAGATCTCGCCGCAGCCGCACGGCGTACTGCACGTTCAGCGAGCCCGCGCACGCCGAGCGCGCGGGCGAGCCGCGCGGTGATGGCGCGCACCTCGGCGACGGTGGACTCGCCGAGCGTGAACGGCGGGATCACGCAGCGTGGAGTCGCCGGAGTGGATGCCCGCCTCCTCGATGTGCTCCATGACCGCGCCGACCAGCACCGTCTCGCCGTCGGCGACGGCGTCCACGTCCACCTCGAGCGCGCCCTCGAGGAACTTGTCGATCAGCACCGGCTCGTCCGCCGAGATCGAGCGCCTCGCGCGCCGAGCCAGTCCTCGAGCTCGCTGCGCGTCGTAGACGACGCGCATGCCGCGCCCGCCCAGCACGTACGACGGCCGCACCAGCACCGGGTAGCCGAGCTGCTCGGCGGACGGCGAGCGCCTCGCTCGCGCGTGCGCGGCGATGCGCGACTCCGGCTGCGCGCAGCCCCAGCCCGGTCGACCAGCGTCGCGCCAGCGCGAGCGGTTCTCGGCCAGGTCGAGCCCGTCGAACGGCGTGCCCAGCGAGCGGCACGCCCGCCTCGTGCAGCGCGCGCGCGCGAGCTTGAGCGGCGTCTGGCCGCCGAGCTGCACGATCACGCCCGATCGGCTGCTCGACGTCGACGATGTTCAGCACGTCCTCGGCGGTCGAGCGGCTCGAAGTAGAGCCGGCTCGAGACGTCGTAGTCGGTGCTCACCGTCTCGGGATTGGAGTTCGACGAGCAGCACGTCGAAGCCGCGCGGCCTTGAGCTCGAGCGCCGCCTGCACGCAGCAGTAGTCGAACTCGAGCCCTGCCCGATGCGGTTGGGCCCGCGAGCCGATGATGAGCACGCGCGGCTGGTCGGCTGCCGGCACCTCGTCTCGTCCTCGTAGGTCGAGTAGAAGTACGGCGTCTCGGCCTGGAACTCGGCGCCGCACGTGTCCACCGCCTTCATCACCGGCACGGATGCCGAGCGAGCGACGCGGCGCCGGCGCACCTCGGTCTCAGGCAGCCCGCAGCGCGACGCCGAGGTGCGCGGTCCGAGAAGCCCGAGCCGCTTGGCGTCGCGCGCACCACGCGCGCCTCGTCCCAGCGCGCGCCGCGCGAGCACGCGGTCGAGAGTCGGTGATGCGCTGCATCTGGTGCAGGAACCAGGGGTCGATGCCGGTGAGCGCGCGACAGCGCCTCCGGCCGCTCGCCCGCCGCCAGCGCCTGGAACAGGTCGCGCAGCCGCTCGGCGTAGGGCTCGCGCAGCGTCGACTGCAGCGCCTCGAGCTCGGCGAGCGCCGGCCGGCTCCGGCAGCACGTCGCCGCCGCGTCTCGAGCGCGCGCCAGCCCTTGAGCAGCGCCTCGGGGAAGGTGCGGCCGATCGCCATCACCTCGCCCACCGACTTCATGCGGCGTGCCGAGCCGGCGGTCGGCGCCGCGGAACTTCTCGAACGCCCAGCGCGGGATCTTGACCACGCAGTAGTCGAGCGTCGGCTCGAAGCAGGCCGGCGTCTTCTTGGTGATGTCGTTGGGGATCTCGTCGAGCGTCAGCCCGCCGCGAGCATCGCGCCGCGATCTTGCGCGATCGGGAACCCGGTCGCCTTGCTCGCCAGCGCCGAGCTGCGCGAGACGCGCGGGTTCATCTCGATGACGCGCATCTCGCCGCTGTCGCGGGATGCACCGCGAACTGGATGTTGCAGCCGCCCGCCTCGATCTTGATGGCGCGGATGATCGCGCAGCGCCGCGTCGCGCATGTCCTGGTAGCAGCGGTCGGTGAGCGTCTGCGCGGGCGCGACGGTGATGCGAGTCGCCGGTGTGCACGCCCATCGGATCGAAGTTCTCGATCGAGCACGACGATGACGCACGTTGTCGTGCGCGGTCGCGCATCACCTCGAGCTCGAACTCCTTCCAGCCCAGCAGGCACTCCTCGATCAGGATGCTGCCGTTGGGGCTGGCGGCGATGCCGATGCGCGCCGCCTCGCGCAGGTGGCGGCGGTCGTGCACCAGGCCCGAGCCCTGGCCGCCGAGCGTGAACGACGAGCGGATGACCAGCGGGTAGCCGAGCTGCTCGCCCAGCGCCACCGCGTCGGCCACGGTCGTGGCGTAGCCGCTCTGCGGCAGCTGCAGGCCCGGCCTTCTCCATCGCCTGCTTGAACAGGTCGCGGTCCTCGGCGCGTCTCGATCGCCGTCGAGCGAGGCGCCGATCAGCTGCACGCCGTGCTTCTCGAGCACGCCGCGCTTGCGCGCAGCTGCGACCGCGAGGTTGAGCGCCGGTCTGGCCGCCGAGCGTCGGCAGCAGCGCGTCGGGGCGTCTCGCTGCTCGATGATGCGCTCGGCGATCTCGGGCATGAGCGGCTCGACGTACGTGCGGTCGGCGAACTCGGGGTCGGTCATGATCGTGGCCGGGTTCGAGTTCAGCAGCACCACCTGCGTAGCCGAGCGCCTTGAGCGCGCGGCAGCCCTGGGTGCCCGAGTAGTCGAACTCGCACGCCTGGCCGATCACGATCGGCCCGGCGCCGAGGATCATGATCTTGCGGATGTCGGTGCGGCGCGGCATCAGCGCACCGCCCTTGCTGCGGGCGGCGACGCGCCGGGACCGCGGCGCGCCGCGAGTCGCCGTGGCACGGCGCGCGTGGGCGAGGCCGTGCGCTACGGCCGCGACGCGGCTGGCGGCCGTGCCGCGCGATCGAGTCGGCGAACGCCCGGAACCACGGCCGCGAATCGTGCGGCCCCGGGCTCGCCTCCGGGTGGTACTGGCACGACAGCACGGGCAGCGTGCGGTGCACCATGCCCTCGAGCGTGCTGGTCGTTGCCGCTGAAGTGCGTGAGCTCGAACTCGCCCGCGGGCAGCGTGTCGCCGTCCACCATGAAGCCGTGGTTCTGGCTCGTCACCTCGACCACGCCCGTGCGCCGGTCGATCACCGGGTGGTTGGCTGCCGCGGTGGCCGAACTTGAGCTTGCGCGTCTTCGCCGCCGAACGCGAGCCCCAGCAGCTGGTGGCCGAGGCAGATGCCGAGCGTGGGCACGCGATCGCGCCACCTCGCGCGCGGTCGCGATCGCGAAGTCGAGCGGCTCGGGATCGCCGGGCCGTTCGAGAGCAGCACGCCGGCGGGCTCGAGCGCGAGCACGTCGCGCGGCCGTGCGCGCCGGCACCACGCGCACGCGGAAGCCCTCCGCGCGCAGCCGGCGCAGGATGTTGTACTTGACGCCGAAGTCGAGCACCACCACCAGCGGCTGTCGTGCGTCGGCCACGGGCTCGCGTCGCGACGGCGCCGTCGGCGTCCCACCAGTAAGGCTCGACGCACGTCACCACGTCGGCCAGAGCGCCAGGCCTTCCATGCTTGCGGGCTCTTGCGCGCCTTGTCCACCAGCTCATCGGCGTTCGTGCTCAGCGTGGACAGGCAGCCGCGCATCGTGCCCTGGTCGCGCAGGTGGCGCGTGAGCGCGCGCGTGTCGATGCCGGAGAGGCCGGGCAGGCCCTTCTCCGCGAGCAGCGCCGTCGAGCGTGCCGGTGGACGCGCCAGTTGCTCGGGCACCTCGCAGAGGTCGCGGCACACCATGCCCTGCGCGCGCAGATCGCTGCTCTCCCAGTCCTCGCCGTTCACGCCGTAGTTGCCGATCAGCGGGTAGGTGAACGTGAGGATCTGGCCGCAGTACGAGGGATCGGACAGGACCTCCTGGTAGCCGGTCATGGCGGTGTTGAACACCACCTCGCCGGTGGTCTCGGCCGCTGCGCCGAACGCCGTCGCCCCGGAACACGCGTCCGTCCTCGAGCGCCAGCATCGCGGGCCGGCGGCGTCATCGTGGCCTCCTGCTGCGGCGGCGGCCCGCTCGAAGCGCCACGCCGTCGGCGACGTGCGTCGACGCGGCCGTCCAGCATGCGTGGCGAGCACGCGGCCCGTTCAGCCGCCAGCCCGCGAACGGCGTGTTGCGCCCCTTGGTGTGGAACGCGTACGGGTCCACGGTCCACTCGGCCTGCGGATCGAGCACGCACGAGATCGGCCTGCGAGCCGCGGCTCGAGCCGTGACTCCGGGCAGGCCGAAGCGCGCGCGCGGCGCGTCGGTCCACAGCTCGAGCGCGCGCGCCAGCGTGAGATGGCCCGGGCTCGACCAGGTAGGTGAGCGTCAGCGCCAGCGCGGTCTCGAGCCCGACGATCCCGAACGGCGCGTCGGTGAACGGGCGCGACTTCTCGTCCGCGGTGTGCGGCGCGTGGTCGGTGGCGAAGCAGTCGATGGTGCCGTCCACGATCGCCGCGATGCACGCCTCGCGGTCGGCCTCGGAGCGCAGCGGCGGGTTCATCTTGGCGTCGTGCCGTAGTCGCCCACCGCCTCGTCGGTGAGCACCCAGTAGTGCGGGCACGTCTCGCCCGTCACCGCGCAGCCCGCGGCGCTTGGCGTCGCGCAGCGCGTCGAACGACGCGCTGATACGAAAGATGCGCGAGGTGCACGCGCCCGCCCGTCAGCTCCGCCAGGTCGGCGTCGCGGCGGCACATCACGCTCTCGGCTGCGCCCGGGATGCCGCGCAGCCCGAGCTCGCGTGGCGGTGAAGCCCTCGTGCATGACGCCGTCGCCCTTGAGCGTCGGGTCCTCTTCGTGGCAGATGATCGGCAGCCCGGAGGACGCGCGCGTACTCGAGCGCGCGTCGCATCATGGCGGCACTCGTCACCGGGCGGCCGTCGTCGCTGAACGCCACCGCGCCCGCAGCCGCGAGCGCTTCCGAGCGGAGCCAACTGCTCGCCCTTCTGCCCACACGGTCACCGCGGCGATCGGCAGGACTTCGCAGTGCCCGGCGGCCTCGGCGCGCCGGCGCACCCATTCGACCCACGCCGGCGTGTCCACGACCGGGTCGGTGTTGGGCATGCAGGCGATGGTCGGTGAACCCGCCCGCGGCGGCGGCGCGTGTGCCGGTCTCGATCGTCTCCTTGCCGGACTGTCCCGGCTCGCGCAGGTGCACGTGCATGTCCACGAGCCCCGGCGCGATGACGGCACCGTGCGCGTCGAACATGCGGGCGTGCGTCGCCGGGGTGCGTCGGTGCCGGCACCACGACGCCGTCGCTCGACGGCGAGCGTGAACGCGCTCGCCCGTGCGCCAGTGCGTGACGTCCCGGAACAGCGTGAGCGCGTCTCATCGGGCCACCACGTCGGAGGTGAAGCCATGCGGGCGGCGCGTGGCGTCGGCACAGCGGCGCAGCACCGCGCAGCGCACGGCCACACCGTTCGCCACCTGGGCGAGGATGCGCGAGCGCAGGCCGTCGGCCACTTCGTGCGCCAGTCTCGACGCCGCGATTGACCGGGCCCGGATGCAGCACCACCGCGTGCGGCGCCAGCAGCGCGACGCCGTTCCGGACGTCAGGCCCCACACGCGCGCGTATTCGCCGGAGCGACGGCAGCAGCCCCTTCTCCATGCGCTCGCTCTGCAGTCGCAGTGCCATGGCCGCGTCGGCACCGGCGAGCGCGTCCTCGATGCTGTCCGCCACGTCGCAGCCCAAGTGCTCGACGTCCGTCGGCAGCAGCGTGCCCGGACCGCACACGGTCACGCGGGCGCCGAGCGTCGTGAGCCCGGCGATCGCCGAGCGCGCCACGCGCGAGTGCGCGATGTCGCCCACGATCGTGAGCCGGCGTCCCTCGAAGCGGCCCTCCCAGGCATCTTGCAGCGTGAGCAGGTCCAGGAGCCCCTGGGTCGGATGCTCGTGCATCCCGTCGCCGGCGTTGACCACGCCCATGCGGTCGAGTTGCCGCGCGAGCCAGACCGGCGCGCCTGACGAGGGGTGGCGCACCACCACCAGCGCCGCGCCCATGGCCTCGAACAGCCGCACGGTGTCGAGCAGCGTCTCGCCCTTGTTGAGTGAGCTGCGCCGCACTCGAGAACACCACCGCGTTGGCGCCCAGGCGCTGGGCGGCGATCTCGAACGACGTGCGCGTGCGGGTGGAGTCCTCGATGAACGCCAGCACCACCGTCATGCCCGCGAGATCGGTGCGATTGGGCTCGCCCTGCGCCAGCCAGGTGCGCTCGCGTGCCGACTCGGCGAGCAGCACCAGCAACTCGTCGCGGGTCATGCCCTGGAGGCCCAGCAGGTGGCGCGCCGTCTGTGGCGGCGCGGTCGCCGAGGTCAGCAGCGGCTCGACCGCATCGACCGCGCCACGGCGTCCCCGCCAGCGCGAACGCCTCGGGACCACCCACATTAGAAAAATCCCGGCGCCGGGCGGCGTCGGGGCAGCATGAAACACAGTCGTCGTCATGGCACCGGTCTCCTGGCGGACTCTGGGACCGCCTTAGGGTGGAGTTCTGGCACGAACCGCGGGGACTATAGGGTCTGGGGCGCTCGAAGTTCAAGCTCACCACCCGCGAAGTTCAGCCGCTTGGCAACTGACCGCGCCCTCATGAGCCGAGCCCAACTGGTCGAACGCGGCCGGTGTGACGGCCGGAGTTTCAGGCATTGAACGGACTCCTTGGCGGCCTACCGTCTCGGAGTTGGGCCGGGGATGGCCGCCGAGGCCGTCCCTCGTCGTTGTTTCGGAACAGGCCGGGCAACCTGTCCTCCGAGGAGGCGCACATGTCACGTTCTTCGCAACTGCTCTGGGCCGTCGTCGTGCTGGGTATCGCCGCGAGCCCGGGTGCGGCTCGCACCCGATGGTCACCGACCCGCTCGAGCTACGGGACTCGCCCGGGAGCGACCGCCGATCTCGCCGCACCCGTGGATGCTCCCTGAAGAAGCGCCGACCGCGCCGGGCTCAGGTCATGGGCCGCCGAGCGAACCGCCGAATGTGCGCATCACGTCGCCGCAGCCGAGTGCGTTGCTGATACCGACACTCCCGCAGCACACGACGGTGCACTGGGCATCCGAGGATCCTGATGGGCCGGGGCCGGGGCCCAAGAAGTACTTCTTCAAGATCCTCCAGCGAGGACGACACGGAGTTCCCGCTCATCGACGCGATCATCCGGCCGGATTCGCTGAGGCGGTTCTACTCCGCCCGACTACCAGGGCTGGACGGAGGTCAGCGGGAAGGAGACGTCGTTCACGCTGCCCGATCTCCCCCAACACGCGATACTTGTTCGTGCGGGTGCAGGTGGTGGACCGTCGCGGGAACGAGGATGTGGTGTGGTCGCTCTACGACAACATGCTCATGTTCCAGGTCGCATTCGCTTCCCTGCGAACGGGGCGGAAGGCACGCCGCAGGACCCGACCTCCAACGAGCGCGACTCACGCCACTGATCCGGCGGGCTTGGAGCGGCCGGAGCGGCCGGAGCGGGGAACTCCTTCCCTCGCTTCGCCGCGCCTCGCTCGTTCGTCGCTAGAGCAGCGTGCCCTCCAGCATCAGGCTCGCCACCGTGAAGTAGATGACGATGCCGGTGACGTCCACCAGCGTGGCCACGAACGGGGCCGAGGCGCTGGCGGGGTCGAGCCCGGCGCGCTTCAGGAGGAACGGCAGCATCGAGCCCGAGAGCGTGCCGAACATGACCACGCCCGTGACACTGACCGCCGACGGTGAGCGCCACGGTTCGTCGTGTGCACCCCGTACGGGTGGAACGAGCGCCTCCCACGAGGAGCACGCGCGACATGCCGATGACGCCGAGAATGCCGCCGATGGCCAAGCCCGCGACAGACTTCGCGGTGCATGACGCGCCACCAGTCCGCGCAGCGTCACCTCGCCCAGCGCCATCGCGCGGATCGACCAGCGTCGAGGCCTGCGAGCCCGGAGTTGCCGCCGCTGGAGATGATGAGCGGGATGAAGACGCGCCAGCACGACCGCCCGCGCGATCTCGTGCTCGAAGCGCCCCATGGCGGTGGCGGTGAGCATCTCGCCCACGAACAGCACCGCCAGCCAGACGACGCGCTTCGACAGCATCGAGCGGAAACTCACCTTCAGGTAGGGCGCCTCGAGCGCCTCGGTACCGCCGATCTTCTGGATATCCTCGGTCGCCTCATCCCGGAGCACGTCGACGATGTCATCCACCGTGACGATGCCCTGCATGCGGCCGTCCGTGTCCACGACCGGGATGGCCTGCAGGTCGTGCTCGGCGAAGAGCTTGCCCAGATGCTCCTGGTCCATGTCGGGCCGCGCGCCGTGACCAGGCTCGGTGGCCATGACCTCGCGCACGGTGCGCGTCGCTGGCGGCGGCGAACAGCTCGCGGAGCGAGACCACGCCCACCAGACGGTGGTCGGCGTCGTTCACGTACACGTAGTAGACGTTCTCGAGGTGCTCGCGCGCCTGCTTGCGCAGGTAGCTGATCGCCTCGTCCACGCTGACGTCGGCGCGCACACGCGCGTAGCGCGGGTTCATGAGGCCGCCCGCCTCGTCCTCGGCGTAGGCCATCAGCGCCATCACCTCGCGCCGCGTCTGGCTCGTCGAGGATGCGCGAGGAGTGCTTCGCGCTCGTCCTCCTTGGCCACCTGTACGAGGTCGGCCGCGTCATCCGGCGGCAGCAGCCGCATCCACGACCGGCGCTGCTCGGGCGCCATTCCCAACACCAGCTCGTGCTGGTCGAGCGCGGAGCGCTCGAGGAAGAAATCCTCCGCCTCGGGCCGCGGCAGGTCGAGGAACGCCTCCACACGGTCGTCGGCCGTGAGCAGCCGCCACGACTCGCGCAGGTCGTCGGCGGCGAGGCCGAACTCGCTCTCGGATTCGCGACGGAGGCTGGTCACGTCTGAACGCCTGCGGCGGGGCCCTCCCGCGCGACGAGGCGGGATGGGTCGAGACATGGGCAGGCCGGCTCGGGCGGCCGTGGACGAGCTTCGCCGCAACGTAACCGCCACACGCACGAGCGTCCAGCGTGAACGGCGTGGCACGGTGCCCGCGCGCGGGCTCGGGTGACGAATCGCGCGCTTCGGACAGGGCCGCTGCGCAAGGACGCCGGATCGAAACGCCGTCCTTCATCCACAGCGAGCGGCTAGTGGCTCGCCCCGAACCGGAACACCATCCGTCCGCGAGACGATCACCGGACGGCTGCCGCAGGCTAGTGCAGCCGGACGCCCGCGGCCCCAGAGCAGAATGTCGCTGTAACGCCAGACCCACACGGGTGCTCGCGCGAACCGCCCGCGCTCCGCGCTCAGCCGCGCGCTGCAGTCCCCTGGCCGGCGAGAAGAACACAGCGATGGAGAGTTCCTCGGTGATGTCGTGGAACCGGTGCTCGGCTCGCGCGGGCACGTACACCACGGAGCCTGCCTCGACCGCGCGGTCCTCGCCCGCCACCGAGATCCGACCGCGACCGCGCAGCACGCAGGTAGACCTCGTCCTCACCGTGCGGCCGCTGTGGTCGGTGGCGCCGGCGGCCAGCATCGTAGAGCCCGAGCGCTCAACGACGGCTTGCGTAGGAACTCCTGGTAGAGCACGCCGTGCGCGCGGCGGCGCAACTCGACGTCCGCGATCTCGAACGCTTCCATCAGCCTCCCGCCGGCATCAGGCGCGCCTGGGCCGGCGCGCCTCGCCTCAGCCGGCGACACCCGACGCCGCGGGCGTGCCGCGGGCGCCGTGGTGATGAGCCACACCGCGGCCAGCATCGATCGCGGCGGCCGCGAGCGTGCGGCCGCTGAACGTCTCGCCGGCGAAGGAACCAGGCCGAGCACCATGGCGACGATGGGATCTCACGAACGCGTACGTGGCCGACCTTGGCGGGTGCGACACGCCCGAGCAGGTAGAGGTAGCCGGTGAACGCCGAGCACCGAGCCGAACACCGACAGGTAGCGCGGTCGCGACCCACGCACTCATCGGGACGTCGGCCGCCTTCCAGCCGGACAGGTCCCCGACCGCAGCGGAGACCACGAGCAGGCCCGCACCCGCGGCCGCGCAGCCCGACGCCGGTCGAGATGAACGGCGAGCGAGGCATGGCTCGCGCGACGGGACCACAACGAGCCCCACGCCCACGACAGCGCGCCCGGCGATCGGCACGAGTGTCCACACCGGTGAGAACGCTCCATGCTCTGCCCCGATCAGCCCCGGCCCGATGAGCAGCGCGATGCCTGCGAAGCCGAGCGCGAGCCCGACCAGCGCGCCTGCCGGCCGAGTGCTTCGGCGTTCGGACCGATCGTCGCGAACAACCCCATCCACAGCGGGATCGTCGCCACGAGCAACGCCACGAGCCCCGAGGGCAGATGGGCGACGGCGACCGTGACCGGAGGTGTTCCCGACGCCCGGCAGCAGGATGCCCACGAGGGCGCGCGTTCACCCACTCCCGGCCACGCGGCCACGCATCGCCGGCGACGCCGCGCCCAAACGAGCAGCACCAGACCCGCCGAGAGCAACCGCAGGCCGCACATGAGGAAGGGCGGGATGCCGTGGATCGCGTAGCGGATCACCAGGAACGTGCTTCCCCACACGAACCAGATGCCCGCGAACGCGAGCAGTTCGAGGACGCGAGCGCGCGCGCGGACGATCAGGCACGCAGTCGCTCCCGGTCGGCATGGGCAGCGGCTCGATGGGCAGCGCCCAGCTCTCCTTCAGTGTCTCGAGTGCGATCGTGCTCATCGTGGAGCGCACGCCGGCGATGGCGCCGAAGCGCTCGCGCAACAGCCGTCCCAGCGCCTCCGGGTCCTTGACGCGCACCTTCACCAGGTAGCTGTCCTGGCCCGCGACGTGATGCACCTCGAGCACCTCGGGCACCGCGGCGAGTTCGGCGCCGGCGGTGTTCTCGCCCGTGCGCTCGTCGGTGCGCACGAGCACGAACGCCAGCAGCGAGCGCTCGAGTGCGCGCGGTCCAGGTGCGCGCCGTAGCCGCGGATCACGCCGTCGCGCTCGAGCCGGCGCACGCGTTCGAACACGGCGCTGGGCGCCATGCGCACGCGTGCGGGCGAGGTCGGCATTCGACATGCGGCCGTCCTCGCTGGAGGAGTTCGAGCAGCCTGCGGTCGATCGCATCGAGCTCGCTCGAGCATGGCATCCCTCCCGTGTGAGCCATAATGATGCTTCTCCAAAATCAGCGGTTCAAGCGAATAATCGGCTTAGAATGTCCTTCTTCATGGCGACGAATCTTCGCAACTAGTGTCACAAGACCACAGACTGTTCCCCAAACGTCGAGTGAATCCGCCAGCCTGCTGCGGCGACAGTGCGTTACGCAGGGAGGCCCGTAGCTACCCCCGGAAACGAGTGCCGCGGCGCCCGGCGAACGACATTCGCGCCGGGTCGCGCTCTGACATGCCGAACGGCCGCGTGAGGCTCGTGCCCCGCGGCCGTCCACCCGGCCTCGGATCTCAGCGCCTGCTGCGCGTCAGGCGCGAGCGGCGATCGGCGTTACCTCCGTCCATCTCCTTGATGACGACGCTGTCCACGCCGTCGATCTCCGAGGAGTTTCACACCGATGACCTCCCTCTTCGACGTGGGCACGTTCTTGCCCACGTAGTCGGCGCGGATCGGCAGCTCGCGATGGCCCGCGATCGATCACCACGGCCAAGCTGGATCGGCGCGCGGGCGCCCGAAGTCGATCAGCGCGTCCATCGCCGCGCGTACCGTGCGGCCCGTATAGAGCACGTCGTCGATCAGCACCGCGACCTTGCCGTTGATGTCCACCGGGATCTCGGTGCGAGCCCACCACCGGGTGGCTCGCCACGGTGCTCAGGTCGTCGCGGTAGAGCGTGATGTCGAGGCTGCCCTCGGCGGGCGAGCGTCCCTCGAATCTCCTTGATCTTCTGCGCGATCCGGTTCGCGATCGGCACGCCGCGGCGGCGGATGCCCACGAGGACGAGTTCGTCCACCCCCTTGTTGCGCTCGACGATCTCGTGGCGCGATGCGGGTGACGATGCGGCGCAGGCCGTCGGCATCGACGATCTCGGCCTTCTCGCGAAGCGCCATGGGTTCCGTCCGGTGCGGGGTCGACTCCGTTCACAGGCGCCGGGCACGATAGCCGCCTGAATGTGAACGTGGCAAGGCCGGGCGCCACGGGAGCGGCTCCAGCGGCGTGCGCCCACGCCGCGTCGTCGCGGCGACGCGGATCAGTCTCGCTCGCCCTCGACCACGGCCTTCGACAAGTCCCAGCCGCGCAGGAACAGCTCGCGCACGTCCGCCAGCAGCCGCAGCCGGTTCCGCGTCGCACGTCCTCCGTCGACGTTCACCATCGACGTGGTCGAAGAACGCCGTGGATCGCCTCCCCATGCCGAGCAGCTCGGGAAGATCGCGGCGTAGTCGCGCCGCTCCCAGCTGCCGGTCGTGCCGCGCGCGCGCTCAGCTCGACGGCCGCGAGCAGGGCTTGCTCGTGCGAGTCGGAGAGTCGTCGGCGCGATCGTGGCGAGCACTCGGCTCGGTCGCGGCCTGCAGGATGTTGGCAGACGCGCTTGAACAGGATGACGAGCGGCGCGAACCGCGGATCGCCCGCGGAACGCCTCGAGCGCACGGGCACGCGCCAGCGCGTCGGCCGCCTCGCACCAGCCTGACGCGCTTGCGCCGCGCCAGGACGGATGCGCGCCTCGAGCGCGCGCCTCGCGCACGTCGTAGGGCAGACCGCGGTCCTCCGAGCGCCGTGTCCACGCGCGAGCGCAGGAACTCGCCCAGCTTCTTCATGATCTCCGCCTGCGGCAGGTCGGAGTCGGCGGCGAAGAACGGCGCGCGTGATCTCCATCGCCGCGGCGCGCAGGTCCAGCGGCCAGCTCGCGCTCGATGACGATGCGCACGCGCGCCGTTGCGCGGCGCGGCGCACGCCGTACGGGTCCTCGGAGCCGCTCGGCGACCTTGCCGGCCACGAACGCGCCCGCCACGTGATCGAGCTTGTCGGCGAGCGCCAGCAGCAGCGCCGCGCTACCGAGAACGGCGGCTGGTCGCCGCGCGCCGCGCGGCGGTAGTGCTCGGCGATCGCCGTCGGCCACCGCTTCGGGCTCGCCGCGCGCGGCGCGCGTAGTGCCCGCCCATCACGCCTTCCAGGCTCGCGTACTCCTTGCCGCTGCCGATCATCTCGCCCAGCAGGTCGGTCTTGCACAGCAGCGCGGCGCGCGCGCGGCGGCCTCGCGCTGCGGGCGCGAGGCGTTCGCCGAGCCAGCCGGCCAGCGACTTCCAGGCGCGCGGCCTTGTCGCGCAAGCTGCCGAGCCCTTCCATCCACACCACGCCCGAGAGCTTCTCGACCAGTTCGGACGGCTTGTGCTTCAAGTCGGTGTCCCAGTAGAAGCGCGCGTCCTCGAGCCGCGCCACCAGCACGTCCTCATTGCCCTTGCGCACCGTGTCGAGCTCCGTGCTCGTCGCCGTTGCGCACGGTGAGGAAGCACGGCAGCAGCGCGCCGTCTCGAGTCGCTCGACCGCGAAGAAGCGCTGGTGCTCGCGCAGCGCGGTCACGATGACCTCGCGCGGCAGGTCGAGGTATCGCTCGTCGAAAGCGCCGGTGATCACGGTCGGCCACTCGACCAGGAAGTTGACGATGTCGGTCAGCTCGTCATCGGCCACCACGCGGCCACCGCGCCTCGCGCGGCCGTGCGGCGACCTGCTCGCGCGACCATGCGCGCGGCGCTCGGCGCGATCGGCCACGCACGCTTCGCCTCGGCGCAGCGTCCAGGTAGCGCCGCGGCTCCTTCACCGCGACCGTCGCCCGGGTGCAGGAAGCGGTGCCCGGACGAGCTGCGCCCGGCCTCGAGCCCGAACGCGCTCACCGGCAGCACGTCGGCTCCCGAGCAAGCGCCACCAGCCAGCGCACCGGGCGGCCGAAGCGCGTAGTCGCCCGCGTCCCAGCGCATCGTCTTCGGAAACTGCAGCGCGCGTGCGCGACCGACGCCAGCATCGCGGGCAGCACCTCGGCGGCGGCCGGCCGGCGTGGTGCACGGTGACCGACCACGTACTCGCCCTTGGGCGTCTCGACGCGCCGCACGGCCGAGGCTCGCCACGCCCTTGCCGGCGCAGAAGCCGAGCAGCGCACTGCGTCGGCTGGCCCTCGGCGTCGAACGCCACCTTGGCCGCCGGGCCCATCGCCTCCTCGTCGGAGATCGCTCTGCCGCGGCGGCGACGCCGGTGCACGAGCACGCGTGAGCCGGCGCGGCGTGCCATGCGTGACGATGCCGCCGCACGTGAGCCGCAGCGTCGGCGAGCCCGTCGCGCACGCGCTGCTCGAGCTGCTCGAGCGCCGGCGGCACGTAGCCCGCGGGCAGCTCCTCGACGCCGATCTCGAACAGCAGCTCGCGCGTGCTCATCGCGCCGCCTCTGCCGAGGCGGCGCACTCGCCGCGCTCGCGCCGATTGCGCGGTCTCCGTGCGCGGTCGCCTTCGACGCCGCCTCCTCGCGCCAGCGCCAGCCAGCGCGCGCTCGGCCTCGTCCTTGATGAGCGGGTAGCCCAGCTCGCCGCGCAGGTCGGCGTAGGCCTGCGCCGCGCGTGCGAGCGAGCTTCCTGCACGCGACCGATGTAGCCCCACGCGCTCGCTCACCGAGATCGCGCCGCGCGCATCGAGCAGGTTGAACGTGTGCGAGCACTTGATCACGGCAGTCGTAGCCGGGGCTCACGAGCTTCAAGTCCAGCAGGCGCGAGCGCTTCGCGCCTCCCACATCTTGAACATCTCGCTCAGTCCGGGCACGTCGGCGCCTGCTTCGAAGTTGTAGTGCGACCACTCCCACTCGTTGCTGCAGCCACAGGTCGCCCCACGTCACGCCGGGCGCCCACAGCAGGTCCTGCACGCGATCCGTGCCCTGCAGCATCATGCCGATGCGGTCGAGGCCGTACGTGAGCTCGGCCGAGACGATCGGCAGCTCGAGTCCGCCGCACTGCTGGAAGTAGGTGAACTGCGAGATCTCGGTGCCGTCGCACCACACCTGCCAGCCGAGGCCGGCCGCGCCCAGCGTCGGGCTACTCCCAGTCGTCCTCGACCAGCCGCAGGTCGTGCTCGAGCGGGTCGAGTGCCCATCGCGGCCAGCGACTGGAAGTACGGCGTCCACGACGTCGCTGCGGCGCGGGCTTGAGCAGCACCTGGTACTGGAAGAACTGCTGGAAGCGGTTCGGGTTCTCGCCGTAGCGACCGTCCTTCGGGCGCCGCGAAGGCTCGACGTACGCCACGCGCCACGGTTCGGGCCCGAGCGAGCGCAGGAACGTCGCCGGGTTGAACGTGCCCGCGCCCACCTCGGACGGGTAGGGCTGCTGCAGCACCGCAACCGCGCTCGGCCCAGAACGTCTCGAGCGCGAGGATCATCTGCTGCAGTGTGCGGCGCGATCCCGTGGCGGGCATGGTGGCTCCGAGGGCGTGAGGTTGGAAAGAGCGCGCGAGTGTAAGCGGGCAGACACAGCCCTCGCCAGTCGCGCGGATCCTGCATGCGCGAATCACTCGTGCGGGGCGCTCGCGGGCGCGGCCGGCCGGTCACTCTCCGCCGGGTGACGGTGGCTCCGGGGTCTCGAGGCTTCGCGGCACCTCGAGTGAACGCAGGCCCTGGAAAACGCTGGAAGTGGGTGCGGAAGAAGTCCTCGGTCACGCGCAGCAGCTCGCCCGCGCGCGGCAGCTCCACGTACTCGCCGGCTTCGAGCAGCGGGCGCGACAGCAGCAGCGACAGCGACGCGAGGGCTTCGGCCGAGAGCCGCACGGTGCCGCCCTCGCGCGCCGCGCACGTGTCGCACAGCAGGCCGCCGCGGGCCGGCGAGAACACGCGGCGCTGCGACACCGGCCGTCCGTCCACCGCGCACTGGTCGAGCCGCGGCTTGTAGCCCAGCTCGCCCGCCAGCTGCAGCTGGAACGCCAGCGTGACCGCCGGCAGCGTGGCGAGCGGTGCGATCGCGCAGCCCTCGGAGCGCCTGCACCGAGCAGCGAATAGAGCCGCGCGTGCGGCTCCTCGCCCCACACCAGCCGGTCCACCAGCTCGAGCTGCGGCCTGCGCGTGCGCCAAGCGCTGCAGTTCGGCCATCCGCGAGCCGGTCGCTTCGATCACCTCGGCCTTCGGACAGCAGGTGCAGGTCGCGGTCCGCCTTCTCGTAGTAGACGAACCGCGAGCGTGACAGCGGCTCCAGCGCGTAGCCGAACCGGCTCGGTGTCTTGCGCGCACCCTTGGCGACGTAATTTCCTCAGTCCATGGTCACGTGTATAGACCGTCACGATCTTGCTCGTGTCGCCCAGGGCGTGGCTCTTGGAGGACGATGCCCTCGGTGGTGACGATGGCCATGAGCCAGGCGCGAGCCGCGGCCGGAGCGCGCTCACCGCTGCGACGGGGGTTAGCCGGCAGTTCCATGCCCGGCTGCACGATGCCACCCGACACGATCACCTTGAGCCCTGTCCTCGACGGACCAGTCGAGCTCGATCAGGTCCTTCTTGGGCACGTAGTGCACGAACCCCGACGCAGGATTCGGCGTGTGCGGCACGAACACGCACGACACATCCTGAACCGATGCGCTCCTTGAGCACGTTCGGCACGTGCCCGGTGAGGAAGCCGATCCGCCACGATGCCGGGATGCGGCCACTGCACCAGCACCACCTTGCGGAACGTCTGCTCCTTCTGGTTCAGGAACGCTTCGCCGAGTGACTTGCGTCGAGCCGTAGACGATGCCCACGCCAGGGATGCGCAGCAGCAGGCGGTCCCAGAGGCGGGCGAGCGGCCCCTCTCCCACCTTGGTGGTCACGAACCCCGACGATGACGAGCAGCAGGCAGCGTGGCGAGCAGCCCAAGGCCGGGGACGCGGTGGTAGTCGAGTGCTGCGAATCGCAGGTAGCGGCCGAGCAGGTTGTCCACCCAGTTGAGCAGCCGGTAGAGCACCCACAGCGTGACCGCCGAGGGCGCGAGTCACGAGCAGCCCGGTGAGAGCCAGGACCGCGCGCGCCCGAACATGGACGAGCATCGGGGACTGCTCCTCGCGGGCGGCGTTCGGGCTCTTCGGGGGCGTCATGGGACGCGCAATCTATCGTGCGCGGCGCTTCGCGTCACGCCGGGCGGCTCGCGCTGCGACTCGGCGTGCGCGCGGGCCGCTTCGCCGCCGCGGCCGGCACCGCAGCCGCGAGCACGCGGCCGAGTGTCGCGGCGTGCGCGCGCGTGCTGCGCAGGGCGGCGTCTTCTCGCGCGCGCATGCGTGCCCGCTCGCCGGCACGCAGGTGGTCGTGACCGCACAGGTGCAGCGCGCCGTGCACCACGAGGCCGCGCCAGCTCGCGTCCCGGTGTCACGCGATAGCGCTTCGCCTGCGCGGCCGCGCGATCGAGCGAGATCAGCACGTCGCCGCAGACGCGGCCGCGTCGCGGCATCGCGCTCGTGCTCGTCGTAAGCGAAGCTGATGACGTCGGTGGCGTGGTCCAGGCCCCCGCCAGTGCGCGGTTCATCTCGCGAAGCAGCTCGTCGTCCGCGATCACCACGCCCACCTCGCCCGCCCGGCGGCCCTCGCCCGGAATACGCCCAGGACCAGCGATGCGCGCGGCAGCGACGCCAATCGGCTCAGGCCGCGCGGGTGGTGACCGATACCGGCATGGGGGCATTCTCCCTCAGGTCCGGTCCGCCCGACAAGGAACCGGGTCGCGAGATCCCGCTTGCTGGTCGCTTCCTGCGTGCTACACGGGCGTTCCTGGCCCGTACCCTGAGACCTGCGGCGCGACCACAGCGCCGGCCGGGTACGCGCGGTGCCCCGCACACGGAGTGTGGACCGATGAACGTGAACGCAGCCCGGTCGGAACACGGCGACCGACAGGTACCCGGCCACGATCCTTCGGCGAGCGCGACTCACGAGCCGGCCGGCCCGTCTGGGCCTAAGACGAACGCCCTGTGGGCGTGGTGTCCCTCGCTCTACTCTTGGCCGAGGGCTCGCCGTACGTGGTCGTCGCGAGGTGTCTCGACGACCATGTACAAGAGCTTCGGCATCTCGAACACCGACATCGCGCGCTGGACGAGCTGGCTCTACCTGCCGTGGGTGATCAAGCCGCTGTGGTCGCCGGTTGTGGACCTGCTCGGCACGCGGCGGCGCTGGATCGTGGCGATGCAGCTCGCTGATCGGCGGCGGTCTCGCCGGCGTGGCGCATGACGCGTCCCGCTGCCGCGCACTGTTCCAGTGGACGCTCGCGCTCTTCTGGCTCGATGGCGTTCAGCTCGGCGACGCACGACATCGCCGCCGACGGCTTCTACCTGCTCGCGACCAGCGACGCAAGCGAGCAGGCGTTCTTCGTCGGCGTGCGCAACACGTTCTACCGCATCGCGACTGATCTTCGGGCAGGGGCTGATCGTGGTGCTCGCGGGCATGCTCGAGACGCAGCACCGGCAACGTGCACCACGCGTGGTCGGTCGCCATGGCAGCGCTCGCCGGCGCTGTTCCTGCGTGTTCGGCCTGTGGCATCGCGTGCGTGCCTGCCGCGGCCCGGCAGCGACCGGCCGGGCGACGCGCGCCGGATCCCGGAGTTCGTGCGCGAGTTCGTCGCCACGTTCGGCTCGTTCTTCAGCAAGCCGGGGATCGGCGCGATCGTCGGCTGTTCCTGCTGCTCTACCGGCTCGGCGAGGCGCAGCTCGTGAAGCTGGTGTCGCCGTTCCTGCTCGACCCGCGCGCGAGCAGGGCGGCCTCGGCCTGACGACCGACGCAGGTGGGCATCGTCTACGGCACCGTCGGCATCATCGCGCTCACGGTCGGCGGCATCCTCGGCGGCCTCGTGGTCGTCGCGGCCGGGGCTCAGGCAGTGGCTGTGGCCGATGCTGCTCGCGATCCACGTGCCCGACGCCGTGTTCATCTACCTCGCGTACACCCAGCCGCACGAGCCTGTGCCGTCGATCCAGGCCTGCATCGCGCGTCGAGCAGTTCGGCTACGGCTTCGGGTTCACCGCCTACCTGCTGTACATGATCAGATCGCACGCGGCGACGCACCAGACGGCGCACTACGCCATCTGCACCGGCTTCATGGCCATGGGCATGATGTTCCCCGGCATGTGGAGCGGCTGGCTGCAGGACCACATCGGCTACCCGCACTTCTTCCTGTGGGTGCATCCTCGGCCACGATCCCCAGCTTCGTCGTCGCGGCGCGCATCGAGTGAACGACCCGCCGGCGAAGGCACCCGCGCGTAACGCCACTACTCCTCGCGCTTCGACTCGACTCTCGCGCTTCGCTGGCCGGCTTGGGGGCCGCGGGGCAGGCGCGCGCACGTGGAAGATCGCGGTGAGCACCGGGATGAACGCCTCGCGGATGCGCGCCAGCTCCTGCAGCGTGAGGCTCGCACTCGTCGAGCTGCCCCTCGCTGCACGCGCTCCTCGATGATGCGCGTGCACGAGCCCGCGGATGCGGCTCGGCGTGGGCTCGGCGAGCGCGCGCGAGGCGCCCTCGACGCCGTCGGCCAGCATCAGGATCGCGGTCTCCTTCGAGCGCGGCCGCGGGCCCGGGTAGCTGAAGTCCTCGCGCGCGCGCGTCGGGATCGGCCTCGAGCGCCTTGTGGTAGAAGAACGCCATCACCATCGTGCCGTGGTGCTCGGGGATCGCGTTCGTGCACCGCGCGCGGCAGCCGCTCCTTGCGCGCCAGCTCGAGGCCCTCGGTGATGTGCGACTTCACCACCAGCGCGCTCATGCGACGGCGTGAGCTGCTCGTGCGCGGCTGCGCGAGCGAGCCGGCTCGTTCTCGGCGTAGTACTCGGGCTTCGCGAGCTTGCCGATGTCGTGGTAGTAGGCCTGCACGCGCGCGAGCAGCGAGTTGGCGCCGATCGCCTCGGCGGCGGCCTCGGCCAGGCTGCCCACGACCATGCTGTGGTGGTAGGTGCCCGGCGCCTCGAGCTGCATGCCGCTTGCAGCAGCGGGCGGTTCAGGTCCGACAGCTCGAGCAGCGTGATGTCGCGAGGTGAGCCCGAACAGCTGCTCGACGAGCGGCAGCAGCCCGAACGCCAGCGACGCTGCGCGAACAGCGCCGACAGCCAGCCCCATGCGCGTCGCGCAGCAGCGCCGCAGCGGCACGACTGCGCGCCAGGTCCCACGCCAGGATCGCCGCCAGGTTGGCGAGCGCGATCGCGAGGAACGCGCGCACGAAGTGCCAGCGGTGGCGCAGGCGCGCACCGAGTACACGGCGGTCACGCCGCCCATCATCGCCACGGGCACGAACGGGGCGCGCAGCTCGGCCACGGCCATGACCAGCACCGAGAGCATCAGCGTGAACACCAGCGCCGGGCGCTTCTCGATGCAGCGACGCCACGACGAGCGGCGCCAGCGCCAGCGGCACCGCGAACTCGGACAGGCCCGGCACGCCGACCATGCGACCTCGCGCCCAGCCCGACCACGCCGTCAGCACGCGTGAACATCGCGAGCATCGCCGTTGTCGCGATACACCCGCGGCAGCTCCATGCGCAGGTAGATCGCGAACGCCGCGATGAACAGCAGCATCAGCAGCATGCGCGCGATCGGCGGGTAGAGGAACTCGGTCTGCGGGCGCCGCGCCGGCCTCGAGGTTGCGCAGCGAGCGCAGCTTGAGCAGCGCGTCGCGCGTCACGCGCTCGTTCGCGTCCACGATCAGCTCGTCCTTCTGCACCATGCCGACCATGTCCGGGCACCGCGCCCTTGGCGCCTGCACGCGCCGCCACTCGGTCTCGGCACGGTCGTAGGTCACGTTCGGCACGACGGAACGGCTCGCGCGATCGCGCGTCACCAGCGTCACGCCGCGCGGATCGCCGGCGAACGCGTCGTGCGCGCGTGCGCGTCGATGCAGGCCGAGCGCCTCGCGGCGGTCGAGGGCAGCGTGGCGGGCGCGCGGCGTCTCGAGTGTCGCCCTCGCGCAGCGTGATGTTGCGATAGCCGAGGATGAGCGCCGCGCTTCTCGGCCACGACGCCCGGCCTCGTAGGATCTCGTGCGAGCCACGCCGCCCAGCTCGGTCGAGCGCGCGGCGCGCGCGGCCCGGCAGCCGCAAGCGCCTCGGCCGCTCGCCGCTCGAGCGGCACGCCGAGCAGCGCGCAGCTGCTCGCGCCCGCTCCGGCGCGCCGAGGCGCGGATCGAGCGACCACGCGCGAGCGCCCGCTCCTGGAACGCCGACGCAGCGCTCGAGCACGTCGGTACGACGCGCGCGGTCGACCACGAACACGGGCGGCACCGGCGAGCGCCGGCTCCTCCTGCTCGCGGCGCAGCGTGGCGTCGTCCTTCTCGACCCGGAAGTCGTACGGCGCGACGACGCGCTCGCGCGCGATGTCGCCCTCGCGATAGCGCAGTCGGTCGCAGCGCGCCCTGCCCGTGCGGCAGCACCGCGGCGACGGCGAGCAGCACGCGACCATGCGAGCCGCGCGCGCGTAAGTAGCCCCAGCGCAACGGTGCGCGCGCGGTCCGGCAGCGCCGGGACAGGCGGCGCGGAATCTCGGAGCGGTCATCGGATGGCCAGGGGCGCTGCGCGTCAGACCCGCGACCGGCTTCCGATGCGCGGACTCGTCGCGGTCAGCAGCGGCGTCGCCTGGCGGCATCGCGCCGCGGTCTCGGCTTCGAGCGTGCGAGGCCTGCGGGATCGAGCTCAGGCCCGATGCCGTCGTCGATGCGTCTCGTCCTGCGCGCGTGGTACTGTCGAACGCGTGGATGATGTCGCTGCACCAGGCCGGTGGCGCACCACGTCCTCGGGATGGAAGTAGACGAACTTGATGTCCGGGCACGTGCCCAGGATGCGACTGGATGCGCACCAGACCCGAACGTCTCCGGCGTCGCGCAGGTCGATCTGCGTGACGTCGCCGGTGATCACCGCGCGCGAGTTCGAGCCCAGGCGCGTCAGGAACATCTTCATCTGCGCGCACGGTGGTGTTCTGCGCCTCGTCGAGGATCACGAACGCGTTGTGCAGCGTGCGGCCGCGCATGAACGCGAGCGGCGCGATCTCGATCACGCCGCGTCTCGATGAAGCGGCGCATCTTGTCGTACGACATGAGGTCGGCGAGCGCGTCGTACATGGGACGCAGGTACGGATCGACCTTCTCCTGCATGTCGCCGGGCAGGAAGCCCAGGCTCTCGCCCGCCTCGACCGCCGGACGCACCAGGATGATGCGATCGACCTTCTTCGCGCGCAGCGCGGCACGGCCGCGGCCACGGCGAGGTACGTCTTGCCGGTGCCGGCGGGACCGATGCGCGAACACGACTTCGTTGCTCTCGAGCGCCTTGAGATACAGCGCCTGCGTCGGCGTGCGCGGACGCACGGCCTTGCGGTCGAACGTGTAGCCCGGCGCGCCGTCGTAGGCCTCGGCCAGCCGACGGCGCCTTGCCGTTGCCGTTGCCGTGCCATCCGTTCGCGGTGCGGCCGTTCGGCCGTCGCGACGCTGCCCAGCGCGGTGGCCACGTCGGCCGTCCTCGATCACGCTTGCCGCGCTCGGCCAGCTCGACCAGCTCCTCGAGCACGCGCACCGCCGGCGTTCACGTCGTGTTCCTCGCCGGCGACGCTGAGCGTGCCGTCACGCGAGCGTGATGCGCACCGGCATCTCGCGTTCGATCTGGCGGACGGTTGGCGTCGTTGTGCCCCAGCAGGAAATGGGGTCGAGATGCTCGATCGGGAACTTGCGAACGATCACAGAGTGCCTTCTTCAGGTGGCCCCGAAAGCGCAGAACTCTCTGACCGGCAAGGCCTCTGTGGCAGGCCTGGTCAGAGTTCGAGGACGTCCAGATGTCAATGCGGGTGCGTTTCAGCCCAATGTGCCCTGGGTCATCTTCAACGAGCGCCCACCTCAGGGAGGGTTCGGCTCCCGGCTGCCGCGGCAATCAGCGGTCGCACGGACCGTAACAAGAGGCCCGGTCGGGAGTCAGTCCACTTGCCGGGTCCCGCTATCGGATGCCGCGGGTATCGGCGGAGTTCCGGGTCGGGTTGAGGAAGCGAGTCGCTGCGGGTCACTAGCGTGTTTGAAACGCGCGCATGCCGGTTTGGCGGGCCCGACCGACCGGAGTGCGCCGACTTTTCCGGGATCATCCGGCGCTGGCGAGCCCGCCGCAGTCCACTTTCGCCATCACCGGTAGAGCGACTTCACCGCGCCAGGTCGACGGCGATCTCGCGGGGACGCTGTTGTCAGGTCGCAGGTCATGCTCGTACTCGTGGGTCCTCTCGAGATCGACGTGTAGTCGTGAACGAACGCGCCCTGCCGGGTCACCGTCGCATCGCTCCCGCCCAGCCCGCCACCGGCGTGGATGTTGAGGTCAATGGGCCCACCGAAGTCGTGAGCTGCCAGCCCCACGCAGAAACCGATGCAGACGGGCGTGGAACAGCCGCCGCACGCGCCGGTGCCGACCGTCCGGATCTTGCGCAGCACCAATGCGATCGCGAAGTAGTCGTGGTCCGGGGTGACACGAACTCTTCCGCCGGGGGCACCGCCGAGATGGCGAGGATGCGGGCGAGCCCGGGCGAAGAGTCCACCTGGAACGCCGCGATGCCTCCCGCGGCGTTGGGGCTCAGCGGATGGTCGCTTCCGCCGCGGCCGGCGAGGAGTCGTAGCTCATCCCGGCCGCGGCACGTTCCCGTGGCGAACCGCCACCATTCCGGCAGCGAGGCACTCGACGACTGGATGTGCACCTGGATCTCGAGGCCGTTGATATCGTTCATCTCCTCGGGGGATCGAACGACAACACCAGCAACTCCGGAGCCGGTGTTGGTGTCGCACGCAGCGCCTTGTTCGAGACGCGGCCATCACAGCGCAGTAGTCCCAGCTGAGGTGGAGGCCGGGCCCGGCCAGCGCGGGCATCGCGAACATCAAAGCGACGAGAGGCGCAAGTGCAGAGCGAGGTGTCGGTTCGCCAGGGCCTCTGGAGCACCCGAACGGCCCGGTCGGATCGAGCACCAATCCCGGCGCAGCCCTGGGCCTACGTCCAGCGAACCATGGGGCCAGAAGCGCAATCTGGGCGCATGACTCGACGAACGACCGCGGCCACCCTTCAGTGAGGGTGGCCGCAGCAGCAGCCTGCTGATCGAGCGTGACGACCGGTCGCCATATCACCGATAGAGCGACTTCACCGCGCCCCACGTGGTCTTTCTCGCGGGGACCGCCGCGCAGTTCGCTCCGGCCCCCTCCCTGCCAGGTCGCGAAGTTGCCGCCCGGCACCTGGGGTGCGCCCAGCACGACCGGAGTGAACGAGGTGTCCATGAGGTCGGATCGAGTTCAAGACGATGCACGCGGGCACTGCATCCAGCACAGCTGCCAGGATCGACCGTGGTGGTGTGATCAGAGCACGACGTTGAACAGGAAGTACGTCCTGATTCGCCGCGAGGCTCACGTCCACCGCGTCCACGCCGCCGAGCACGAAGTACCGGCGGTGCGGAGCGGTGTCGGCTGGGGCGATGCTGCCGTCGCTGATTCATGTTGGACACCACCGCGGCACCTAGGCCGGCGGACCAGTCCGCACAGGCCACGGCCGAGGGATCGATCGTTGCGATCCGCCTGTAATCCGAGGAAGTGGCAGTTGAAGATCTCCCACCATGGCGGCACGGTCTGGTTGCCCGCGACGATGATGTCGAACACGGCCTCGAAGAAGAAACACCGTGATGGGCTGGTCGAGCTTGAACGAGGTCACCATCGTGTGCGTTCCGGCATCGGTGTCGCACGCGAAAGTTCTGGTTGGACGTGCCGCCATCCGCGGCGCATGAAGTCCAGCGAACGTCGAATCCGGCGGCGGAAGCAGCCGGCGCATGAGCTAAGATCACGAGGAGCGCAGCGAGGAGAACGGGAGAGCGCCCCATCGGCGCATGAGACCTCCTGGCTCGGGTGGGACCAAGCTACGAGGAACGGCTGCCGGGGGACGCGCGGCAGCCTACCGTGCGAGGGCGACTACAGAGAAGTCGAACTCGTATCTCGGCGCCGGAGTTCCCGAATATCAATGGTAGGGCGCGCGATAGACGACCGCGGCCACCCTTCGGTGAGGGTGGCCGCGGTGGTCGTCTGCTGGCCGGTCACGCCAGCCGCCGTTTGGGGGAATCAGGGCTTTCCGGTCGCGTCGTCCAGCTCCACCAGCACAGCACCCGACTGCACCATGAGCCCGGGGCTCGCGGCCGCGCGCCTTCACCCGGCCGGCTCGCGGCGCTCGGGATCTGGTGCTCCATCTTCATGGCCTCGATCGCCACCAGCGGCTGGCCCTTGGCGACCTCATCGCCCACCACGACCATCACCTTGGTCACGACGCCGGGCATCGGGGCCTCGGGCCGCCGGCGTGCTGCGTGCCGCCGGCTCGCGAGCGGCCGCTGGCCTCGCGGTCCAGCACGAAGTCCAGCGTGCCCAACCGCACGAACCGCCTCGTTCCCGCGGGCGTGACCTCGGCCACGGTCGTCCGTCCGTCGGAGACCAGGCGCAGCCTGCCGTCGGGCATGACCTCCGCCAGAGTTCGAACTCGGCATCGTCCACACGCACGCGCCAGCGCGCCCTTCCCCAGTGGCGCGAGCTCCACCTCGCGCGCGCGCTCGCCGTCGCGCCAGATGCGTCTTCACGAGTCGAGTCCCGCGTGGCGCCAGCGGCCGAGGTGCGGCGAACGGATCGGGACGTGCAGCGGGTTTAGCCCCGCTCGCGGCGCTCTGCGACGACGGGAGTGCCGCTCAGCGCGTCGGCGATCGCTGCCGCGGCGAGTGCCAGTCGGGCGCGGGCGCCCGCATCGAGCTCCGCGAACCTGCCGAGGAACTCGCGCTCGATCCATTCCGTGTCGTAAGCGCCGCTTGCGCGTCTCGGGCGCGCGCAGCAGCGCGCGCAGGAACGGGAGGTTCGTGACCACGCCGTGCACGCGCGTGTCGTCGAGCGCGCCGGCAAGCCGCTGCGAGCGCCGTCGCGCGTCGTGGGCCGTACGCGATGATCTTGGCCAGGCATCGGGTCGTAGTGGACGCTGCACCGCGTCGCCGGTCTCGACGCCGCGGTCCACGCGCACGAACGGCCGTCGCGGCCAGCGCACGCGCGACGCCGTGCCCGACCTGCGGCAGGAACTCGCGCGCGGCGTCCTCGGCGTACACGCGCGCCTCGATCGCGTGCCCGTGCCGCGGCACGGTCGGTGCTGCTCGAACGGCAGCCTGCCGGTCGCCGCGATCTCGAGCTGCGCGCGCACCAGGTCGACGCCGGTGACCAGCTCGGTGACCGGGTGCTCCACCTGGAGCCGCGTGTTCATCTCGAGGAAGTAGAAGTCGACCGTCGCGCGTCGAGCAGGAACTCGACGCGTGCCGGCGCCGCGGTAGTCGCACGGCCTGCGCCAGCGCACGGCGGCGTCGCGTGATCTGCGCGCGCAGCTCGGTCGTCGACACGCGGGCGACGGGCGCTCCTCGATCACCTTCTGGTGCCGGCGCTGGAGCGAGCACTCGCGCTCGCACAGGTGGACCGCGCTGCCCTGCGCCGTCGCCCAGCACCTGCACCTCGACGTGGCGCGCGCGCTCGATCAGCTGCTCGAGGTAGACCGCTCGTCGCCGAACGCCGACGGCGGCCACGCGCTGCGCGCTCTCGAGCGCCTCGGCCAGCTCGTGCTCGTTCGCTGCACCACGCGCATGCCCTTGCCGCCGCCGCCGAGCGCCGCCTTGACGATGCACCGGATAGCCCGATGGCTGCTTCGCGCGCGCGCAGCGGCGCGCGCATCGGCGCCCTCGGCGCCCGGGCACGATCGGCACGCCGGCCCGATCGCGCGATGCGCGCGCGCCGCGCGCTTGTCGCCCATCGCACGGATCTGCTCGGGCGTCGGGCCCGATGAACACGAGCCCCGCCGCCTCGACCGCCGCGGCGAACGCGGCGTTCTCGGCGAGGAACCCGTAGCCCGGGTGCACGGCGTCGGCGCCCAGGCCTGCGCCGCGGCGACGAGCTGCGCCGGCGTTCGAGATAGCGACGCGCGCGGCTCGGCGGGCCCGATGAGCATCGCCTCGTCGGCAACGCGCGTGTGGAGCGCGCCGCGGTCGGCCTCGGAGCACACGGCGACCGACGCGCACGCCCATCTCGTGCAGCGTGCGCCGCGATGCGGCAGGCGATCTCGCCGCGGTTGGCGATCAGAACCTTGCGTGAACATGTCGCGCGCAGCCTCGAGCGAATCCGCCGGCAAGCTCCACGGCGGGCGGTGTGGCACAGCGGTGCCGGCCGCGGACTCACTCCACCCAGCGCGGCTTCCGCTTCTCGAGGAACGCCGCGAGCCCGTCGCGCGCCTCGTCGCCCGCTGCGCACGCTCGGCCAGCGTGCTCGGGCAGCGACCGGCGGTACTCCTCCCAGTCACATCGGCCCAGCGCTCGAGCAGCTGTCTTGATGCGCTCCTGCGCCTGCGGACGCGCCCGCGAGCAGCTCGCTCCACGCGCTCGTCCACCTTGGCGTCCAGCTCGGCCACGGGCACGACGTGGTGGACGACGCCGCGACGCAGCGCGCGGCCGGCGCCGAAGCGCTCGCCCGTGAGCATCAGCTCGCGCGCGGCGCGATCGCCGAGCCGGCGGATCACGTACGGACTGATGAGCGCCGGGCAGGATGCCGAGCCGCACCTCGGTGAGACCGAAGCTGCGCGTCGTCCGAGCGACACCGCGATGTCGCACGCGCAGGCGAAGCCCACGCCGCCGCCGAACACGCTGCCGTGCAGGCGGGCCACCACCGGCTTCGGGCAGGTCCGCGAGCGCCGCGAACATGCCGCCCAGGCGTGTCGGCCTCCGCGAGGTTGTCATCGAAGGAGGCGTTCGCGGAAGCCTTCATGCGCGCCGATGTCGGCGCCGGCGCAGAACGATGGCCCGCGCCCGCCCAGCACCAGCACGCGCACCGATTCGTCGTCCCAGAGTCCGCCCAGTGCTTCGACCAGTGCGCCGCCCAACTCCGCCGAGAGTGCGTTGTGCACCTCGGGACGGTTGAACCAAAGCCTCGCCACCGGACCCTGTCGCTCGACCTCGACCAACGCCATGCGTGCGCTCCCTCGTTCGTGTCCGCCCACTTCGCCCGCCCGCTGGGCGACGGTCAGTCCAGTGCCAGTGCGATCACGCCCGCCGCGAAACGCGGCGCGCAGCGACTGAAGCCGACGCGTGCGGTCGCCTTCGCCCAGCACGCGCCCGCCGAGGCCATGCCCCGATCCAGGATGCTGACCTCGCGCGCCGGCGCGATGTGCCCCACGTCGCCCGTACGAAGCGCGAACAGGGATAAGGATGTAACTCAACGGGCTCAACAGGGCGATCCCCAGCACGCGCCAGCGCTGCGCACGGAACAGGTCGCCGATCTCGCGACGCGCGCCCAGCGCGACCGGCGTGAGCAGCAACGACGCGCATCACCTCGCCCGCCCAGTAGAACACGAGCGGCGGGATGAGGCGCTCGCTTCACCGACCAGCCGTCCCAGAGCGTGTAGGCCGCGATGGACACACCGGTGGCGAGCCCGTAGAACACGCCCGGCCCCAGCTTTCGAGGCGTGAGGCCCGCGGGCCGGCCGGCGATGACGAGCACGCCGCTGGCGATCAGGAGCGTGCCCGTGACCGAGGCGCGGTGGGCCGCTCCCCAGCAGCAGCATCGCCCCCGCCGCGGCCAGCAGCGGGCCGGTGCCGCGCGCGATGGGGTAGACGAGCGACCAAGTCGGCGGCGCGGTAGCCGCGCAGCAGCAACGAAGTAGCCGACGTGGATGAACCCGCTGCCCAGGACCAGCACGAGGGCACGCGCGTCGGGCCGCCAGCCGGTCGCGGTGAACACGCCCCAGGCGAATGGCGCGTACACCACGGCCGAGAGGCCGTGAGCAGCCACAGGAGCGGCGCGCTGCACTCCGGGTCCGAGTTGCTTGATCCACAGGTTCCAGCTGGCGTGGATCGCAGCCGAGCCAGCACCAGCAGCAGGACGGTGGGGGTCACGCGGGCGGGCGCCTGTCCGGGAGGTGCGGCAGGGGCAGGCCCAGGAAGAAGGCAACCATGGCGGCGCAGTGGCCGGGGCCTCGGGTCGCGGCGAGGGCCGGGCTCCCGGGTTCGCCTGACCCGGCAGCCGCAACTCACCCGGTGCCGTTGCGTATCCCAGGGACGACGCGAACGCGCGACGGCCCCGTCGCGCCCGCCGCCTTCCCGGACCCTCGGAGGTCGCCATGCGCCCCTTCCACTCCATCGCCGTGGCCGGCGTGCTGGCGTTGTCCGGCCTGGCCGCCGGCCTTGCCGATGCCGCCGTGCTCAGAGCGAGACGCACACCTTCAAGATCACGAGGAGCACCGGGTGCACGTGAACTTTCCCGTCGGCGAACTGCGCGCGTGATCCCGACCGACGACTCCCACGTCGGAGTTCGACATCCGCGTGCGCTGCCGCGGCCGCGCCGAGCGGGATTGCGAGAGCTCGCCAACCAGCCTGGTCCTCGACAGTCACGACAGCGGGCAGACGCGAGAGCCTCAAGCTCGAGAGACTACCCCAAGTTGGCACCACTCGGGCTTCACCGTGATCGGCGAGCTGCGCGTGCCCCGCTCCCAAGCGCTGCGCATCGAGATGGGCGTGGGCCAGCTCGACATCGACGGGCTCAAGGCGACCTCGACGTGGGCGCAGGTGTGGGCGAAGCCGACATCCGCACGACGCGAGCGAGTGCAGCGAATGCCTCGGTCGAGGCCGGCATCGGCGATGCGACGATCCGGGGCGCGGGCGCGCGGACTTCGAGAGCAGCCGGTTCCATGGGAGCTCGCGCCTGCCTGGTCGGGCGGCAGCGGCAAGGACGGACGTGCGGCTGCACGTGAGGCGTCGGCGACGCGACCGTGCGGCATCGAGGTAGCGCTTGGCCCGGATGCATGAAGCCCCGGCGCCGGTTGGCGCCGGGGGCTGGTATTTACGAGCGCATGGATCGCGACTTCCCCGCTCACCGCTCGGGCGGGGAGAGCCCCTACACATCCGGAACGCACGAACTTCGTCTCCGGGATCCCGGGGCGTTGAGCGTGGCGGCCAGCGACAGCGCCGAGCACGTCGCGCGTGTCGGCGGGGTCGATGACGCCGTCGTCCCACAGCCGCGCGGTCGAGTAGTAGGGGCTGCCCTCGGCCTCGTACTTGTCGAGGATCGGCTGCTTGAACGCCTTCTCCTCGGCTCGCGTCCATCTTCTTCCCGCCGGCCTCGAGCTGCGCCTGCTCACCTGCGCCAGCACCGGGCGGCCTGCTCGCCGCCCATCACGCTGATGCGGCTGTTGGGCCACATGTAGAGGAAGCGCGGCTGGTAGGCGCGGCCGCACATGCCGTAGTTCCCGGCGCCGAAGCTGCCGCCGATGATCACCGTGACCTTGGGCACCTGCGCGTTCGCCACCGCGTGCACCAGCTTCGCGCCGTCCTTGGCGATGCCGCCGTGCTCGTACTGGCGGCCGACCATGAAGCCGGTGATGTTCTGTAGAAACAGCAGCGGCACGCCGCGCTGCGCGGCCAGCTCGATGAAGTGCGTGCCCTTGAGCGCCGACTCGCTGAACAGGATGCCCTGGTTGGCGAGGATCGCCACCGGCATGCCCATCAGGTGCGCGAAGCCGCACACCAGCGTGGTGCCGTAGCGCGCCTTGAACTCGTGGAAGCGCGAGCCGTCCACGAGCCGCGCGATCACCTCGCGCACGTCGTAGGGCGTGCGCATGGTCGCGCGGCAGCACGCCGTAGAGCTCGGCCGGGTCGTAGGCCGGCGGCTCGGGCTCGCGCAGGTCGAGCTGCGCGCGCGCGCGCCAGGCGCCAGGTGCGAGACGATCTCGCGCGCCATCTCGAGCGCGTGCGCGTCGTCGTCAGCCAGGTGGTCGGCCACGCCCGAGATGCGCGTGTGCACGTCGCCGCCGCCCAGCTCCTCGGCGGTCACCTCCTCGCCGGTCGCGGCCTTCACCAGCGGCGGGCCGGCGAGGAAGATCGTGCCCTGGTTCTTCACGATCACGGCCTCGTCGCTCATCGCCGGCACGTAGGCGCCGCCCGCGGTGCACGAGCCCATCACCACGGCCACCTGCGGCATGCCGAGCGCCGACGTGCGCGCCTGGTTGTAGAAGATGCGCCCGAAGTGGTCGCGGTCGGGGAACACCTCGGCCTGCAGCGGCAGGAACGCGCCGCCCGAGTCCACCAGGTACACGCACGGCAGCCGGTTCTCGAGCGCGATCTCCTGCGCGCGCAGGTGCTTCTTGACCGTCATCGGGCAGGTAGGTGCCGCCCTTCACCGTGGCGTCGTTGGCCACCACCATCACGTGCGGCCGTGCACCATGCCGATCCCGGTGACCAGCCCGGCGCCCGGCGCTTCGTCGTCGTACATGCCGTTGGCGGCGAGCGGCGAAGTTCGAGGAACGCGGTGCCGGGGTCGAGCAGCTTCTCGACGCGCTCGCGCACGAACAGCTTGCCGCGCGAGCGTGTGCTTCTTCACCGCGTCGGCGCCGCCGCCCTGGCGCACGGCCTCGAGCCGGCGGCGCAGGTCGTCGGCGAGCGCGCGGTGGTGCTCGGCGTTGGCGCGGAACTCGGCGCTGTTCGTGTCGAGGTGGGACTCGAGGCGTTCCATGGGCGTCGCGCACTCCGGGTGGGGAGCCGCCGCCCTCGTGGCGGCACGTTCGCGTGAGTTATAGCAGCGCTCGCGCGCCGGCGACATCGGAGCGCGCGGTGCGACGCCGTGCAGCTCGACTCGCGGAGTCACGAGGCCGTGCACGACGCCCGATGAGACCCGGTTCGCTGCCCGTAACCGGCTCCCTCGCAATGTGATACCCATACCTTCCCGGGCTTCGCCTGTGCTACCGATCTACCGGCTTCCCGACTCGCGCCGCACGTGCGCGCGAGCGCTCCTGCACGCCGCGCAGCACTGGCCGCTCCCCCGACGAGGACTCTCCATGGCGCTCGAACCCGGCTCACGACTTGGTCCCTACCAGATCCTCAGCCCGCTAGGCGCCGGGGGCATGGGCGAGGTCTATAGGGCTCGCGACACGCGGCTCGACCGGGACGTGGCGGTCAAGGTCATCACCGCCCAGGTCGCGGTCACCGAGGACGTGCGCGCGCTTCGAGCGCGAAGCCAAGACCATCTCGAGCCTGAATCACCCCAACATCTGCACGCTCTACGACGTCGGGCACCAGCAACGGCACGGACTACCTCGTGATGGAGCTGCTCGAGGGCGAGACCCTGGCGGCGCGACTGGAGCGCGGCCCGCTGCCGCGCGAACGAGTTGCTCAAGATCGGCATCCAGGTCGCAGACGCGCTCGACAAGGCCCACCGCCAGCGCCTCGTCCACCGCGACCTCAAGCCCGGCAACATCATGCTCACGAAGAGTGGCGCGAAGTTGCTGGATTTCGGCCTGGCGCGCCCCGTGGGCATGGGCGCAGCACCCGGCAGCAGCACGAATACGCCCACGATGACGCGCCCGCTCACCGCGGAAGGCTCGATCGTGGGCACGTTCCACTACATGGCGCCCGAGCAGCTGGAGGGCGCCGAGCCCGACCCGCGCACCGACGTGTGGTCGCTGGGCGTGACGCTCTACGAGATGGCCACGGGCAAGCACGCCTTCGAAGGCCGCACCCAGGCGGGACTCATCTCGTCCATCATGAAAGACGACCTGCGGCCGCTGTCAGAAGTACAGCCCAGCGCACCCCCGGGCTCGACCGCGTGGTTCGCCAGTGTCTCGCGAAGGACCCCGACGAGCGCAGCCAGACCGCGCACGACGTGAAGTTGCACCTGCAGTGGGTGCTCGAGGGCGGCTCACAAGCGGGCGTGCCCGCGCCCGTTGCGAAGAGCCGCCGCCAGCGAGAGCGCGCGTTCCTCGTCAGCGCCTGCGCGGGGTTCACCGCGGCGGCGGTCGCGGTGACGTTGAACCTGAACAACCGGCCCGTGCCGCAGGAACCCATACGGTTCCAGTTCGAGCCGCCCAGCTCCATCCAGGTGCTGGACGCCCCGAACGTCTCGCCCGATGGCCGCACGATCGCGTTCAGCGCCACGGATTCCACCGGGGTCACGCGCATCTGGCTGCGGCCACTGGGTTCGCTTCATGCCCACGCCGATGCCGGGCACCGAGGGCACCACGCGGCCGTTCTGGTCGCCGGACAGCCGCTACCTCGCGTTCGTCGCGGGCGGCAAGCTCAAGAAGGTGCAGGCCACGGGCGGGCCGCCGATCGTCATCTGCGATGCGCCCTCCGGGTCTGACGGCAGCTGGAGCGAGAAGGACATGATCCTGTTCGACGGCCGCGGCCAGGACCCGCTCTACAAGGTGCCGGCCGGGGGCGGCGTCCCGGTCGCGGCGGTGACGCGCGACACGACGCGCGGTGAGGCGTCGGTGGGCTGGCCGGACTTCCTTCCCGGCGGACGTTATTTCGTGTTCCTCACCACGGGCCAGAAATCCCTGCTCCGTTTGGGCGACATCCAGACCGGCAAGGTCATCGACCTGTTGCCGTGCGATTCGCGCGCGGTGTACGCGCGAGCCGGGCTACCTGCTGTTCTCACGCAACGGCACGCTGGTCGCGCAGCCGTTCGACGCGCGTTCGCGCAAGCTCAAGGGCGATCCCATCCCCGTGGCCGAACAGGTGCTGACCAACGCCGTGGGCGGCGCGGACTTCTCGGTCTCGGACAACGGCGTGCTCGCGTTCGCAGCGCGCGGTGGAGCGCTCGGCCAGATCGTGAAGCTGGACCGCAGTGGACGTCTCATCGGCACGCTGTCCTCCACCACCGACGTCCTCGTGCCGGTGCTGTCCCCGGACGAGAAGCGCATCGCCGTGCGGATCCGCGATCTCGCCACCGGCACGCGCGACATCTGGATCGTGGACATCGTGCGCGAGGTGGCGTCGCGACTCACGTTCGACCCCCGCAACGAGAACTACCCCGCGTGGTCTCCGGACGGGACTCGGATCGCCTACACCTCGACGAGTGCCCAGGCACCGGGCATCTACGTCCAGGCCGCCACCGGCGCCGGGCGCAGTGAGCGAGTCCTGCCCTCGACCGGTGAGGAGCCCTGGTCGTCACCGACTGGTCGCACGACGGCGCGTTCCTGTTCTACGAGGCGTCGACCGACCGCACTCGCCAGGACACCTGGGTGCTGCCCATGACCGGCGAGCACAAGCCCTACGCGCTCCTCAACGGGTCCGTACGACGAGACGCAGGCCCGCCTCTCACCCGATGGTCGTTGGCTGGCGTACACCGTCGGACGAATCGGGCCGCAGCCGAAGTCTACGTGCAGTCGTTCCCGGAACCGGGCGGCAAGTGGCAGGTGTCCACGAACGGCGGCTCGGACCCGCGTTGGCGCGCCGACGGCGGCGAACTGCTTCTACCTCGCCTCCGACCAGCAGCTCATGTCCATGCCGGTCCCGAAGGCACCCGGCACCGTTCGAGGTGGTCCTGCCCAAGGCGCTCTTCACTATCCGCCTGCTCGCTCCCGCCGGACCGCCCAGCCACTACGCGGTGACGCGCGACGGCCAGTCGTCTCTACGCCGTGGCCCCGCTGCAGGCGGCGGCGCCGTGGGCACGACGAACGTGGTCGTGCACTGGACCCCGGTGGCCGCGAAGCGCCAGGCGCGAGCCGCATCGCCGAACACCGGGCGACCGCGATTCACACGGCCTGATGGGGCTGGGAATCCCGGCCGGGAAGGCGGAAGATCTCGGGGGCCGCGGTGAAGGAGGATCCCCCATGCGTCACCTCCACGTCTTACCCTGCTCGTCTTCTCGCTCGTGCTCCCGCCATCGGCTGAACTCGCGCGTGCCCGCCATCCCGCCGTTCTCCCAGACGCTCGATCATCCCACCGGGCACTCCACGACCTCGTCGGTCAGCTTCAACACGTCGCCGTACGACACTGCGATGCACATTCCAGCCGTTGGCTCCCCCGACAATGACTACGGTCTCGCGCCGATCACGACGTCGTTGCACTTCGGCTCGAGCCTGCATTGGCGGCTCGGCCTGAGCATGGCGGGCCCTTGTTCGCCTCCACAGCTATACGCCGACCCTCCAGGCCAACTGCGTATTCCGCCTCTACGGCGTGCCACTCGGCGACACCGCCATCGTCCGTATCCGCATCGTCCCGAACGTCGCGATCGTGGCCGACGGTAACAACGGCCTGGAGCGTGGCCGCGTCGCGATCTTGACGAACATGGAGACCGCGGCTCACGACTTCTCGCACTTGATGAACTCGCAGCCCGTGACCGATGTGGACACGCTCGAGTGTCCCGGTGCGTGTCCTGGGGAACGACCAATACCTGCAATCCCAGCTTTCCCTGCTCGCTCACGTCGAGATGCTCGATTCCAACAGTCCGCAGATGGAGGTCACCCGCGAACGCGTTACCTCGACGTGCCCCGGGCATGAGTGTCGTGAACGCGTATGGCTACGGGAGGTGTGGGCTGGCGCGCCGCCGGACGTCGTGCCCGCGCAACGCCTGGCGGCTCGTGCTCGAGCAGACGGCCGGCAGGTGAGGGTTCGTGGCGTTGCGCCGGGGACGACCGGCGCTGCCCTCGCGCTGTTCGATCTCGCGGGTCGGCGACTTACGCAGTCGCACGTCGCAGCGCTGGCCTGGGGATGCCGAACTCGCGCTTCCGGCCACGCTCGCGAGCGGCAACTACTTCGTGCGCTGTACGGACACCCAGGGCATTCGCTCGACACGCTTCGCGTTCGCGCGCTGAGGAGCCGGAGCTCGCGCGCTCAGCGCGCGGGCAGGCTCACCGTGGCGGTGCAACCCGCGCGCCGGCCCTCTGGCGGAATCCCCGCCGCGGTTCTCCAGCACGAGCGTGCCGCCGTGCGCTTCGGCGATCTGGCGCGAGAGCGCCAGGCCGATGCCGGTGCCCTCCGGCTTCGTGGTGAAGAACGGCACGAACAGGTTGGCGGTGTCGGACAGCCCCGGCGCCCTCGTCGTGCACGCGCAGCTCGAATGCGTGCCGTCCACGATCCGCCAGTCGATCCACACGCGGCCCTTCGGTCTCGAGCGCGGCGTCGGCGGCATTGCGCACGAGGTTGATGAGCAGCTGATCCAGCTGGTCGCCGTCGGCCTGCAGCGTCACCGTCGGGCCCACCCGACCGACCTCCACCGGCATGCGCGTCTCGAGCGCGGCCACGCGGCGCACCCAGTCGCGTCACGACGAGCGGGGCCGGGCACGGGCTTGGGCAGCCGCGCGAGCCGGGCGTAGGCGTGCATGAAGCGCGCGAGCGACTGCGCGCGCGACTCGATGATGGACAGGCCTTCGCTCATGTCTCCGCCTCGGCGGCCGGCCCCTACCGCTGGCGTCGAGACGCTGCCTGCACCAGCGGCGGCGCAGCGCCTGAGCCGCGTCCGCAGGCTCGCGGCGATGGATTGGATCGGCGCCAGCGAGTTGTTGATCTCGTGCGACAGCACGCGGATCAAGCGCAGCCACGCCTCGCGCTCCTCCCCGCGCAGCGTGCGCGTGAAGATCGGAGAGGAACACCAGCTCGTGCGAACGGCCGTCCTGGATGTACGGAGCCGCGGCGCAGCTCCCAGCGCCCGCTGACGCCGGGCGAGCCGCAGGCTCCGACGAGTCGCGGGCGTGTCGCCCTCGAGCGTGACGCCGAGCCCCAGCCACGGCGGCCTCGAGCCTGAGCGCGCGCTCGGCCGGGCGGCCGAGCAGCCGCTCGCCCTCGCCGTTCACGAGCCGCAGCCGCCGCTCCGGGTCGAACCCGAACACCGCCACGTCCACCGAGTCCATGACGCGCTGCAGCAGCGCCGTGGCGCGGCGATCGCGCCGAGCCGCTGGCTCGCGCGACGCTCTCGGTGAGCGCGTTCACCTCGAACAGCGCCAGCCCCAGCGCGCCTCGGGATCGGCACCGCGCGCGCGGATGCGGTGTCGCCCTCGCGGATCGCGGCCACCATGTTGGCGAGCGTCTGCATCGGACGCACCGCGCGCTCGACCGCCAGCCCCGGCGCACGCGAGCCACGCGCGCCACAGCAGCAGCAGGGCGATCACCGCGCAGCGCGGGTCCAGTCGCTGCGAGCGCCGGATCGCCACGCTCGCCGACGACCACCAGCGCGGGCAGCCCGCCGGCCAGCGACGACGAGCAGCAGCCGGCGTTCCCAGCGGCAGCGCGCGACGGCGCCGGGCCTTCCTGCCATCACAGCCCGTGGCGCTCGAGCCGCCGGTAGAGCGCGCTGCGCGAGAGCCCGAGCGTCTTCGCGCGCGTCGCTCACGTTGCCGCCGTGGCGCGCGAGCGCCTTCTGGATCAGCACGCGCTCGACCTCGTCGAGCGTCATCTGCTCGAGCGCGGCAGCGCCGTGCGCCGGCGCGCGCAGCCCGAGGTCCGCCGCCTCGAGCACGTGCTCGCGCGCCATGAGCACCGCGCGTTCCGAGCACGTGGTCCAGCTCGCGCACGTTGCCGGGCCACGGGTGGGCGAGCAGCAGCGCGCAGCGGCCTCGGCGATCCAGCGACTCGACCGGGCGTGCGGTAGCGCTGCGCGTGCGCGTCGCAGGAAGTGCGCGGCCAGCGCCGGGATGTCCTCGCGCCGCTCGCGCAGCGCCGGCAGCCGGATCTCGACGGTGTTGATGCGGAACAGCAGATCCTCGCGGAACCGGCCCGCGGCCGACCTCCGGCGTGCAGGTCGGCGTTGGTGGCCGAGACCAGCCGCACGGTCACGCCGCGCGTGCGCGAGCGAGCCGACGCGCTCGAACTCGCCGGTCTGCAGCACGCGCAGCAGCTTCGCCTGCTGCGCCGAGCGGCACGTTCGCGATCTCGTCCAGGAACAGCGTGCCGCCGTCGGCCAGCTCGAAGCGGCCGACGCGGTCGGCGCTCGGCGCCGGTGAAGGCGCCCTTCACGTGGCCGAACAGCTCGCTCTCGAACACGCCCTCGGCGAGTCCGCCCACGTTCACCGTGACCAGCGCGCGCGGCGGCGCGCGGCGAGCTGGCGTGCAGGATGCGCGCGACCAGCTCTTGCCCGTGCCGTGCTCGCCGGTGATCGAGCACGTTCGCGTCCGACTGGTCCCACGCGCGCGAGCAGGTCGAGCACCGGCCGCATCGCGCGGCGACTCGGCGATCATCTCGGGCGTGCCCGTCGCGGCGCAGCAGCCGGTTCTCGTGCTCGAGCCGCTGCCCGACGCGCAGCGCGCGGCCCAGCTCGACCTGTGTGACTCAGCGTGGCGCAGCAGCCGCGCGTTGTCCCACGGCTTCTGCACGTAGAGCGGGTCACAACCGTGAACCTGAAGTACT
>ERZ1370068.2418-contig-1572_pt1 | contig 47846 bp, 79 predicted proteins | sample MGYA00561227_ERZ1370068 | MGnify/ENA primary metagenome ERZ1370068 (study PRJEB38410, sample SAMEA6850437) | metagenome | study: Metagenomic assessment of the ecological functions of the soil: analysis of the soil microbiota associated with the... | reverse complement strand
CAGTTACGTATTGCTCTTGGTCCCGTGAACACCATCACCTGGGCCGTGCCATGGCGACCGGTCCCTGATGCTCGGACGTTCGCGACTGGGGCGAAGCCCACAAGCTGGGCCAAGGAGATCGGGTCCTCGTGCAGGCTCATGGGCAGGCAGGGGTTGGTCCTCGCCCTCGTCTCGAACCTCTTATGTGTGCCTCGACCAGTGGCCGGACGCGACTGCTCGACTTGTTGTCGGCTTTTGCCTCGCAGGTCAATCGACCAGACATCACCTCGACGATCCAACGTGTCACTCCGTTGCTGTCGAATGGCGCCCTCCTCAATGGAGCGGCGCTGGACGTCTGTCACGTTCGGCATGCCGGTACGTTACGGGTGGGATCCCTCTGGATTGGGCAAACTGCTGCACATCGTCAACCACCGAAATCATGCGGACCGACGGTAAGACCTGGCTCTGAAGATGGAGTTGCCCCAGATCACGATGGAGATGCCGATCGCGTGGGGTGGCGACTATGTGCAGGAATTGGCGGTGGCAGGAAGCGACGCCATGCCGACGACAGATGAGGCGCCAACGCCGCGAACAAAGCGGTGTGGAGCTGGTCGAGCTCGTATGATGGCTTCGAACGCTGGCTGGAATGTGCGCGGCGCGCCGTGCGCTTTCCGAGTGAGGGGCCGATGCCTGCTCGCCGATTATAAAGATTCCACCGGGTCAACCAATGTGCGCGACCACTACTACGGGCACGCGGCCTATACTCGTCTCAACGCGATGCTGTTCAACACGACAGAGATCGTTCGCACCCTCTATTCATAGAGGACCATCCTCCGCCATTAATCTCTCCACGGGTGTTCAAAAGGGCGGGACTTCTCAATGCCTAACCCTGGCGGCTGCTTCACCCGCCCGCCCTGAGTCTGCCAAGACAGCCTCTTCGCCCAGGGACGCGCCTTATCCCATGCAAGGCCGCAGCCAAGCGAGAGCCTGAGGCGTCACGTTTCATGCCTCACGTCGACGGCTCTTGAGAGCGACGCGAGAACGCAGCTGGAAGCCCTTTTCAACATCCGCTACCCTTCGCGCAGTTGCACCGCAAGAGGTTCCGCAGGAAAATATGCCGTCAAGGTAGGAATGGCCGTTCGGCGTGGTGGCAACGAGTTCGATGGATTCGTATACGCTGATCGTCGTGCCGCTGCCGGCTGAGGCGGAGACTTGCATCGATGAGGGCCGCGCTCGGCGCAGGTGATGCAATGTCGCTGATGCGTCCGCAACTGTTTTGGCGAGGCGAGAAGATTCACGAACTGGGCGGAAGACGCCTGACGAAACTCGCCATCATAGGTCACCCACAGGCGTACGGCAGCCGACACATGGGCGTACCACTCGTCTCCGACCGCGTTCGTTTCGACCCAATTAAACAGGGTGTTCACCCGCGACATGATCGACACCGTCGTCGGTTCCAACGAGGCGGGAGATCTGCAGCAGGGTCGTGTAGCCGGCGTGGACATACCCGAGCGTATCCTAGAGCGAAGCGATTTGCTCCACGACGCGCCTGGAGCGATTTATTCGGCAGCACATGCTCCACGGAGTGGGGATTCGCAGCAAGCCGGATATAGTGCGTGTCTTCAAGCTATTTGATCTGATCGAGCTTGCACAGCGTTTCATCCCGGTCGCCGAATCCGATGGTATTCGGCGCCGAGACACTATCCGCTCCGGTAAAGATCAGTTTGCTCCAGCCGATCGGCGCAATACAGCTGGCACTCGCCGACCCGTTCAGCTTCTCCAGCACCGCCACACGGCTCTTTGATGTCGCTGAAGACCGACTCCAGCCCTTCCTTCGTTCCGCGAACCCGTTCTGACCAAGCAGAGTCTTCTTTTCGAGTTTCCGCTGTTCTTCGAGTCGCCGCACAAACGAGGCTGTCTGCCGATCGAGTTCCAACACTGGTGCCATCGTATCCCCTGTTTCATGAAACGTCCTCTACGCTGCACATGGAAGCCACGGGAGATTCAGCAAGATGGGTGCCATGCTAACTCCGCGCAAATTGGCTCTGGATAAGGGTGAACCGAAGGCAAGGACCGACTCTGAGGACAGGTTTCCGAACGGATAAGGCTAGTGAATCCCTTCCAGAAGCACGGTCGATTTCTCAAAAAGGTTTTGACTTTTTATCCTAGGGCCGGTCCAAAGCCAGGTGCGGCGCAGAACAGAGCCCGTCGCCAACCCTCTAGACCAATGTTTCTTTTGAAGAACGTCGCGCCAACGTCCACCTCTTGCAGTGGGATGCGATGCCAAGTAGTGACCAAAATCAAAAAACATTGCCGGATATGGACTCTGGTGCGGTGGTTGGATGCATGCTGGGTGGGGGCGCTACTAGTTGGTATTATTGGTGAGGGAATAATAGCATATACACGACAGGAATCCCGCGGCACCAGTACTGCTGGTGTTCACCGGGACTATCGGCTTTGTGTGCGGCATCATTTATGGGATTTGAAGGAATATTTTGAAGGCTGGTCCTTCATAAGCGAGAGAGTTACGAAACTCAATCAGTAGGGGGAGTGTTATCCGTCAAATCACTACTTTAACCTCAGAAGGGAAAAATTATATCTGAAGATTGTCTCGCGACTACTCGGGCGCCAACGCTTTTCGATGAATTCCTTAAATCGCTCCAGATCTCCCTGGACGCGCGAAGACACCACTCCCAATGCATCTCCTACATTTTCGGCGAAACCCTGAGGGTCATACTCTAATTGCAGCATGACCTTTGATCTGGCATCCGGAGAGTTGGTGAAATGTCGCGACCCATCCTTTGATGTCGCCGCCTCGACTCGTCCACGCGAGACGCTGGTCCGCTATCTGCTCTCTGTGATCTCCGCATCCCACTCTTTGTCCTGGCCCGCGATCTCTGTTTTCCAATGAAGACGTTTGACATCCAGCTGTTTGACTTCTTTCACACCTTCCATGAACTGGGGAAATTCCTCAAAGTGCGTCCATTGACTGTAGGCGGTATACACAGGCACGTTGACTTCAATGGATTTCTCAATGGTCGACATACGTTCCTCCTTTACGTAATTTTGGGTGAGTTTGGTGTGTATAGAACTATGATTGAAAAGCCAGGGTCTGGGTGGCAATGTCGGCCAGCTCATGGTCAGTCTCTCGGCGGTGTGCGCGTATACTATCACAACTGCTCCGTGACTCACGACCTGGCTACAGGCTGTCGAACGAAAATCTTCCCTGTATTTTACAATGCCTAGATGCGAGGGGCTCTCTCAATCTTGTCTTACTCTTCTCGCTAATTCGAGAAGCACGCGCAGACCGTAATAGAAACATTCCCTGCCGTAACGCTTTTCCCATTCCTTGAGAGTGCTCTGCCCCGCCTTGCTCTTTCGACGAAGCGCCAGTAACATCCTTGTGAAGCCGGCAGCGCGTGACTCGAGGCCCGTTGTATCCACATCGGCGGGATATTCGCTCCGCCCTCGCTGGAGAAGCCGATAGCCTTTCAAGACGCTCCCCGGGGTTCGCACTCTCAAACAATGTGGCTCCTTGGCATGCAACACCTCCGTGAGTAGTTCTTCGAGAATCAGTATTCAGGCAAAATAGTAGGATCCCGCATTCGCATGAAATGGTTTCGGTATCGTTGAACCTTACTAAAAATATGCAAAGGCAACTACCTAAAAACCCTGCGGCTGCATTTGGAGTTCTCCTAAATTCACCTTGAAAATATCACCAGAATACGAGCAGCGTTGGTCGCAGAAATACTGCGATAATTTGCCACCCATGCATACTTACTCCATACTGATGGCTTACCAATACTTTCCTAAGCCTATGTTCCACTACACTTCTCTGTATGCTGAACATCTCCCTTGAAGTCGCGGTCTTCATGCACGTCAGAATTCAATGTCTTGAGATAGTTGAGATAAATCGCTGGCTATCCGCATCCCGCAGTAGAAACTGACTAAGAGTAGACATCCGGGATGTCCGTGTTTTGAAATTCTGCCTAGTACGAATAAGACGCGATCTCTTACAGCCGTGGTCAACACAATTCTTGATCACGGGCCAGATTCCGTTCGACTTGATATGCCTCTAATAATCCCCTTCCAAACACAACAGATCGCCAGTCGATAAAAACGGGCATCCCACTGCGATAGCCCCTCTCACAAAGAACCCCGATGGTGAACCAATTCCAATTGAATGCGCTACCTTCCGTAGAAACACTCATGAAGGTGCTGACTGACGCTATTCGTAACAGGAATTCCAATCACAACATTGTCAGTGAAGGTTCTGATTTCAAATCTATGCATCCCCGTTTCTTTTCAACTTGGTCACAAAGCAGGATTTTCCTTGTGCAGATCATTAGTGTTTATGAAACTGGGCTAAGCAATTTTTGTCTTTTCCGGCCTTAGCGTACCGCGAATTGTTCTCCATACTCCAAGAATATCGATATAGACCACAACGGAGTTTTTCAGCAAAGGCCTGCCCTTGCTTCCGACATAAGGATTCTTAATACTAACGGTATTGATCTAATGAGACATTAGGGGATGTACGTCCGCCACGCCGGTGACCGGACCCACTCAACGACACCGATAGCTTCCGATGCTCTTCCACCCCCCTACCTTTTCATTGGGGGTGGCTGGATGATCCCAACTGCGCGCGTCGAACGAGCACCGCTTCCCTTCATCGTGCGCGTTCCGCGAGCAAGACGGATCGTCCCAGCCACCCCCTCTCACTTCTTAAAGATCAGCCTCGGCTCCGTCATATTCCCCATCGGGACCGCCACCAACTCCCACCCGCTCGCTCCAAACTCGTTCAGCTTGGTTTGCATATTCTGGGTGTCAGGAAGGACCTCGACGATTTTGTACTGGAACCGTTTCGGCTCTTGAGCCTTCGCCGCAAACGGCAGCCCCGTCACAAGCAGGAACCCCAACACACAAAGACTGACTCCTGCTATCAACCATGCCCCAAAAACCGTATGTTCTGCATAACTCACCTCGTGTTGTTATATCTTACGGATGCGCCACTCGCCAGTTCTTGCCGACGCCAAGATCCAATTTCAATGACACCAAGAGTCTGGTGCACTTCTACCCCTACCTTTCACTTGGGGTGGCTGGGATGATCCCAACTGCGCGCGTCGAACGAGCACCGCTTTATCGTGCGCGTTCCGCGAGCAAAGGGATCGTCCCAGCCACCCCATCAGCTACGGATGCGCCAGCCTTTCCAGTTGTGCCCTGTCCCTAGATCGACTTTTAAGGGCACCGACAATCCCAGCTTCTTCCCCGTCGCTTCCATCTCTGTCTTCACGAGATGCTTCCGCCTCTTCCAAGTTCCTTCTCCGGCACTTCGAAGATCAATTCGTCGTGGACTTGCGAGGATCATTTTCGTGTGTGGCATCTCGTGATGCAGCGCGTTGATTCACATTGATCATCGCCACTTTGATGAGATCTGCGGCTGAGCCCTGGATCCGGACTGTTCACGGCTAGCCGTTCGCCGAATCCACGCTGCACGGGATCGCCGCTCTGCAGCTCGGGAATCGGACGCCGCCGACCGAGGATCGTCGTCGTATAGCCTTTCGTTTTGCCTTCTTCGATATTCCGGTCCATCAACGCGCGCACTGCTGCAAACCTTTCAAAGAACGTCTCGATGTACTTCTTCGCGTCCGCCTGCGACACGCCGATATTCGAGGCCAGGCCGAACGGACTGATCCCATACACAATTCCGAAGACGACCGTCTTGGCCACGCGTCGCATGTCTCGCGTGATCTGACTGGAGGAGCAGAGCCGAAAATCTCCATGGCCGTCGCCATGTGAATATCCTCGCCCTTCGCAAACACGGCGAGCAAGCGCGGATCTTGCGACAGGTGCGCGAGGATGCGCGGCTCGATCTGGCTGTAGTCGGCGCAGAGCAAGGTGTGGCCTGTCGGCGCGATAAACGCTTCTCTGATTCGTAATCCGTACTCGCCCTTCACCGGAATATTTTGCAAATTCGGCTCGGTGAGAGAGCCGTCCGGTCGCCGCGACGGTCTGATTGAGCGACGTATGGAGCCGCTTGGTCTCCGGATTCACCAACTCTGGTAGTGCATCCACATAGGTGGACTTGAGTTTACTGAGGCTCCGATAGTTCACAATCTGCGCGGGCAATTCGTGCTGGGTAGGCGAGCTGCGTCAGGGTGTCTTCGTCGGTCGAGTACCCGGTCTTGGTTTTCCTGATCGGTTTGAGTCCCAATTTCTCGAAGAGCACCGTGGCGAGCTGCTTCGGCGAATTGATGTTGAACTCGCCACCGGCCAATCCTTCGATCGCCTTGATCATCCGGTCGAGTTCCCGTTCCAATTCTTTGCTGAGCGCGCGCAGGCCTTCGACATCCAATAAGAATCCGTTCCGCTCGATCTCGGCCAACACCGGCACCAGCGGCATTTCAACGTCGGTGAGGAGCGTGAGGGCTTCCCTGCTCCGACAGCCGTTCCGTCATGGACGGGGCGAGCTTTGCCAGCACCGACGCGGCCTCCGCTGCCTCCTCTCGCGATCCGTGTGTCCTCGTCGAAAAGGGATTGCGGTGCGGCGCTTGTTTTTTGTCCGGTCCCAAGCCGATGGTCCAGCACTTCCAGCGCGATGGTCTCAAGCTGGTGATCGCGGCGATTGGGATTGAGCAGATAGTCCGCCACCATGGTATCCAGGTAGGGGCCCGCGAGGGTCAATCCGATGCGGTGAAAAACCAGCAAGGTCAGCCTTCAGGTCATGGACAACCTTGGTTCTCGTGGGGTCGTGCAGCAACGCCGTGATGGGCCGCATGAAGGTTCGGACGTCGAGCGGAATGAACGCGGTCTTGTCTCCCGTAGACAGCGCCATCCCCTGCACATCCGCCTGCACACCTGGCCCGGGGAGAGCAGACATTGCAGGCCGAGGGCGCCGCCCTTCGGCAATCCCTCCACAAATCGCTGTGCGGACGGTTCATCCTGAACGAGCTCCGTCTCAACTGCATTCGCCTCAGCTTGTGTGAACGCCGGCTGAAATGATTTGAGGAGTGTGGTGAACTCCAGCTCGCGCAACAGCTCGGTGAGCTGGTCCTGATGGGGAGGCTTCATGTGATAGGTCGCGGCATCGAATGCCACGGGACTATCCAGTTGGATGGTCGCCAGCCGCCGGCTGAGGCGGGCGTTCTCGGCCTGCTCGATCAACAGGGCTTTGTATCCGAGGCGGCGTGACCTCCTCCACACGGCGTAAGAGTTCCTCTATCGTGCCGAACTGGGCGATCAGCTTCATCGCCGTCTTCTCACCGATGCCCTTCACGCCGGGAATATTGTCCGTCGCATCGCCCATGAGCCCCATGATCTCCACGACGCGCGCCGGCTCCACGCCGAAGCGTTCGCGGCATTCCGCTTCGCCGAACCACTTGTCTTTCACCGGATCGTAGATGCGCACGTGGGGCGTCAGGAGCTGGAACATGTCCTTATCGCCGGTGACGATGACGACGTCGAAGCCGGCCTGTTCGGCCTGGTGCGCGAAGCGCGCCGATCAAATCGTCCGCCTCGTAGCCGGCTTGCCGGACGGCAGGAATGTTGAGGGCATCCACCACGCGATGGATGTAGGGAATCTGGGCGCTCATGCCTTCCGGCATCGGCGGCCGCTGCGCCTTGTATGCCTTGAACTCCGCGTGGCGCAACGTCGGACCCTTTCTCGTCAAACGCCACGACGAGACCATCCGGCTTCCGCTCACGAAGAATCTTCAGCAACGTCGTCGTAAAACCGAGGATGGCGTTGGTCTGGAGGCCTTGGGAATTATTCAGGGCCGGCAGGGCGAAGAACGCACGATAGATATAGGCGCTCCCGTCGATCAGGTAGAGCGTCTTGCGGCTGGACTCGGTGGTCGGCATAATGTGGGCTAGCGATCAGGAGCCAGTGTCAGCGGTGGTTTATCACACCTGCGGCGCATGGCATTAATGACGCCCAGCAGGGTCGGCTGGCCAACCATTTTGGCCTCCAGCTCACGCTTTTTGGGAAATCCATGAGCGAGACCCCGATCAGCATAGTCAGCACGCCCTGCCCCGGCAAAAGAGCATGGCAAAGCCGGCCAAGAGGAACACGATGCCGACGACGTTCTTGACGACCAACCCCGACAGGCGCAGCGCGGGATGATGGTCTTTCATCCAATGGCGGGGAGTACGCGTGTCAAAATAGTCGGCCGGCAAGCGGACCAGAATCAGCGGGATGGCAATCAGGGAACCGATAAATCCGATGGCCGAGGCCACGGTGAGACCGATGAGCACATCGACCGGAATCCATTGCTGGACTGTTGCGAGTAAGCCATCCATGCGCCGCGCATCCTAACATGCGACCTGGGGGCACTCAAGCCAACGACCGAGCCTCGGCGAGTGTTTACGGCATGTTTCTCAACGGGCTATAATCTTTCTACTATGTCGCGTCGTTCGCCCTTCACACTTCGGATCAGCACCTTGCTAGGGATCGCGGGCCTTGGCATGGGACTCCTCACATGTCCCTCCACGGTCGGCGCATCCGATGATCTTCATATCGAGATTACGAAGAAAGGCCTGGGCAAGGAGGTCGTCATCACGCAGGGGGCACGCGAGTGGTTCATGCTGATCGAGGTGACGCCGGAGAATTCCGTGGTCCTGCGGCAGGAAAAGGAGCACGATACGTATCTCGTGGACGAAAGTGAAACGCATGACCGTCCCATGACCGCGGGCGAAGTCGATGCGGCCATTACCGATTATGTGAACAGCGTCAAGACGCGCGCCACGAAGGAGTAGCCACCGACCATGCCGGCTCAACCCAAGTTCGTCATCTTCGCCCATCACGCCACCTACGATACGCTGCACCAGGTCGCGACCCTTGGTCTCACTGCCGCGGCGATGGGAAAGGACGTGATCGTGATCTTATTGTTCTGGACGATCAAGAAGCTGGCCGAGGGAAAGATTGATCAGGTGGACTTTCCCCTGAGTATGCCGCCTCAGCCGGCGAAGTGGCGCGGCTCTTGAACGAAAAGAAGGTACCGAAGATTTCGGAAATGTTTCAGGACGCAAAACACGTCGGGAAGTTTCGTCTGATCGCCTGCAGTGCCGGTCTGGAATACATGGGCGTGGACAGTGCCGTCGTCGAAAAGAACGTGGACGAAGTCATGGGACTACCTGCCATTATTGCGCTCACCTCTGACGCGGAAACGAAGCTGTTCATTTAGGGCAGGATGCTGAAAGCCTGCCAGTAGCTCTTGCCTCGTTCAGACCCTGCCTAAGTACCCTGAGCGCGCACGCCTCGAGCGCCTCTACCGCTGCGGCTCTCTCGCTGCTGACGGACTTTCGAGCATCCTGCCGAGAGCGTTCTCCTGATGTGCCACAACCTGAGGACCATGTGAAGTTCTAGCTGCGTGCCACAATAGTGCTTTCGGCAACCTCGCTAGCGCGAGCCTCGCGCGACAGGCGAGACGCGCAAAGCCCTGATTCTGCGTGATCTCGCTTTTCTCGCTTGTCCGGCACGTCTCGCTTGCGCTCGCCTCACATCGCGACTTCTTTACCCCCTACCTGACCGACAGTATTCGGATGAGTTTGCACTTGCTGCAGAAGGGCGAGACTGGTTGGCAGAGGTTCTGCCCGTAGGGGACAAGTAAATCGTTGAAGGTGATCCAATGCGGCGGTGGCAATTTCCGGCGTAATGCCTGCTTCAGTTTCCTCCGGCGTCTTCGTCCTCACGTAGCCCCAGCGATTACTGATCCGATGCACGTGGACATCCACACAGATGCCGGGCTTGCCATAGCCGACCGTCACCACCAAGTTCGCCGTTTTCCGGCCGACCCCGACAGAGTGACCAACTCCTCGATAGAATCGGGAACTGTGCCTCCATAGACGTCGAGAAGGCGACGGCAAATTGCATGAATGGATTTGGCTTTCGTGCGGTAGAACCCGACGGGATAGATGGCGCGTTCGATCTTCTGGAGCGGGAGAGTCAGCATCGTGGCAGGCTGATGCGCCAACGCGAAGAGCCTGGCACTGGCTTCACGTGTCGTCTTGTCTTTGGTTCGGAGGCTGAGGAGGCACGATATGAGGATGCGAAAGGGATCTCGGTTCGACTCGCGCGCCACTACGCCGAGGACCGGCTCTCCCACTGCTGAATCTCGCGCTTCACGATTCGAAGCGCGGCAGTAATCTGATCCTGGCGCATGGACGAGGACGGGATATGAAGGCCTTGGGAGGAATGCGATCAACCGAACAGGCGAGCCCGTGGAAGGATGCTTACTCTGGCTTACGCTTCGACAACCACTTTTGACGCCGCCGCTGCGCCTCGCGCTGCTTGGCTTTCTTCCTGACACTCGGCTTTTCGTAAAACCGCCGGCGCTTCAGTTCGCGGAAGAGTCCTTCCCCCGCGAGTTTCTTCTTGGCAACTTTGAGGGCTTTCTCGACGTTATTATTGAAGACTTTGATTTCCATTCTTTCCGTTTGTGTACTTTCCCAGGCGATGCCTGTACAGGTTTTTTCTCGTGCCAGCCTGACCCTGGCCAAGCGGCGCAGTGTAACATAGCCCCTAAGTTCCTCAAGACGGTTTGTCATTTGCTGAATCCTGATCGATAAGTGATGTTCTTAAGCCGTATGATTGTGCTGAATGCTTATGTTTTCTGCGACCGTATGACGTCCCGCATCGGCTGCGGCGATCGCCAGCACCAGTCCAACGGCTGAGATCAGACCGAACGCGTGGCTTCACCTCTGCCGAGCAGGCATGAAGAAGGGCTCCGGCCTTTGTCGCCTGTTCGGCGATTTCAGGGAATCTCCGTCGCCAGATGGAGCGCGGACGACAAGACGGCGGGACGAGTCCGGTCTGTCTTCGCGAGCCTCGTTGCCTGGATAAATCGCTGATAGGCATCGCCATCCGCTTGCATGAGCTCGCGAAGCCGCCGGCCAATCTCACTCAGCCGATGTTCCACTCCTGGTTGCTGGCTGAGGCGCGCACCCATGATCCCCAGCGAGGCCGCGAGGGCGCCCACCAAGGCCGCGACCGTGCCGCCGGCCGGAATTGGGGTCGCCGCGGCCACCGAGTCCAAAAAGTCCGTGAGCGATTGCGCGTGCAAATCAACCGGCTCCTGTTCGCGAGACGGGGCGTGTCGTGCCGGGTCACCGAACAGCCGAGTCTCAATCTCATTTCCAGTACCTGCGTTGAATCGAACCGTTCGAGCGCCAGGCTATGCCCGGCGGCCTGAAGCAGCGCTGCTTGGGGCACAAGCCCGATCACTTCGCTCCCGCTACCGCGACCCCTTGCTCGGCTGCGCGGGTTCGGACCGCTTCAAATGCGACATGGATAGGTGTGATGATGTAATCGGTTAGATTCATGGCGACCTGAACCAGCTGACGACTGGCCAACTCCACGCCGATCGCTTTGAGATGGGGCAGCCCTCCGTTCGATTGGCGAATGTCTTTCGCTATGGATCGGGCCAGCGCCAGATCCGTCGAGCGGAGATTCACATTAAAGGAGATCAAGGGAGGTCGCGCACCGATCACCATGGCGCCGGCCGTCTTATGGAGGTGGAGGGACCAAAATCCGGTGTCCAGTCCGGATCGGAGGCCATGCGGAAGGCAAGGCCTTGAAGCCCTCCTCGACGGACTGATTCGAGCGGGGCATGATCGCAGTGCAGGGCCGCTTGTTCGTAGAGGAACACCGGGATCTCCAGCTCTGTTCCCACCTGCTGTCCCAATCGCTTCGCCAGATGGATACAATCCTGCATCGTCGCGCCGCGCAACGGCACGAAGGGCACGACATCCGTTGCCCCCACCCGCGGATGGACGCCCTTGTGTTTCCGAAGATCGATGAGATCGGTCGCCACGCGAAGTGCGCGAAAGGCCGCTTCAACGACGGCGTCCGGTTCGCCGGCAAAGCTCAAGACGGAGCGATGGTGATCCCGATCCATCGTCTGGTCCAACAGCCAGACCCCTGGCACCGACTCCACGGCATGCACCAGCGCACGCACCGTCGTCTGGTTTCGTCCCTCACTGAAGTTCGGCACACATTCGACGATTCGATCCACGTCCTGCCCCATCAAGAATCAAAACAACGAAGCCGGAGGTCTGATCATCATCCCTCCGGCTTCTCTCTCTCACTGAGTCCCTGTCTGTGCGGTTACTTCGTCTTTTTTACAAACGCTTTATAGATAGTTCCCGACTTCGTCTGTTCTTCTTCGAGCCCGACCATCTGATGGCCGGTCGTGTCGCACCAGGCCGGCATGTCCTTCTTGATGCCTTCGTCGTCTGAGACGACTTCAAGGACCTGGCCCAACGTTAGTTCCTTGATCTTCTTCAAGGTCATGATAATCGGCATCGGGCAAAAGTACCCGAGCGTATCGAGCTTCACATCGGCTTGAATCATATCATTCTGTTGCATCTGGTTAGGTTGGTTTGTTTGGTTTCTCTGACGTGATCTGGATGCGCGGCCTTCGCACCAGACATAGCCAGATGAACTAAATGAACAAGTTCACACTGCCCTGTTTGGCCTCCGCAAGATAGGTGGTCACCCCCGCGAACTGATCGATACCATCGATGAGCGTATCTTTCGTGATCCCCATCAGCCCCATGGTCGTTGTGCAGGCAATAAAGTGCACACCGAGGTCCAGCGCCGTCTCCATGAGTTCCGGCACACCCGGCATCCGGTTTTGCTTCATGACCTTTGCATCATCTTCGTGCCCAGCCCCCAGAAATGGAACCGCGAGAGGGGAAGGCTGTCTGCGCCTCCTTTATTCAGCAGGCCGAACATCTGACGAAGCCAGTCCTTGGCAGAGCTGGGCGCGCCTTTCCGACGAATGGTATTGAGACCCCAGAAGGTGAAAAAGACGGTGACCTGCATCCCCATGGCGGCGGCCCCGGTGGCGATAATGAATGCCGCCATCGCTCGGTCCATGTCGCCGCTCAGCAGCACGATCGTCACCTTGTCAGGTTTGGAGGCCTGTAGGTCTGCCAACGCCACCGCTGGATCCATCTGCGCGATTGTCATGACGCCCTCTTTCCTGTCAGGTCCGCATGAATTTGGTGATTTCAAGGGGATTTTGACTATAGTCCCCGCTTCTTTTTCTTGTCAAGGCAATGACCTTGACCCCTCTACACGCCGGATATAGTCCCGAGACGAACCGATGTCACCTGCCATCCCATTCTTTTCATGAACAGCGACCTCATCACCGACAGTCAATCCCTCACTAAAGGGTGGTCCGCTCTTTGGCTTTTGGTATCCAGCCTTGCCGAGCGGCAAGTTGCGACCTGGGACAATGCAGCCGCTCCTCATGCTCGGATTGCCGATTCTCTTCTGTCGCGATCGACAGGGCAAGGTTGCTGCGATGCGGGATCTCTGTCCACATCGCGGCATGCCGTTGTCGTTCGGACGGTTTGACGGCGAACGGTGTGGAATGTGCCTTCCATGGATGGCAGTTCGACACGGCTGGACGCTGCCGTCATATCCCCGCATTGGTAGGTGAAGGTGCAACGCTCCAAGCCGAAAAGATCAGCGTCACGTCCTATCCTTGCGAGGAACGAGACCACTATATTTGGGTCTATCTTCCCGATGGAAAAGAAGTCACCCGGCACCATGCCGGAGGTGCCGAAGCTTCCTATTCTTTCAGCACCCTATCGGTTCTTTGATTTGTCCCTCACCTATCGGTGTAACCGTCGACGAAGGGGTAGTAGGACTCGTCGATCCAGCTCATGGCCCGTTCGTTCATCAAAGCTCCTGGTGGCGGAGCAAGGCGAGCGTGCATGAGAAGACCAAGGTCTATGAACCCATTCCCAACGGCTTTCGCATGGTCGCGCACGCTCCTTCGCAGAACAGCGGGGCCTACAAGCTCCTCACACAGCATTCTATGGCGGCCCTTTGACCACAACGATCGATTTCGTGCTCCCGAATCAACGGTACGAACTCATTCAGTGCGGGTCGCTTGTGGATCTCGACCCGCCTCACGGCGACGCCGACCACAGACCAGGAATGCCGCGCCGATTATTGCGCCGCCTGGAATTGTTTCCCCTGGCTTCCGTTTGTAAAGTTAATCTTTCGTCAGTTCACCAAAATGTTTCTGTCTCAAGACAAAATCGCATTCGAACGCCAAGCGATGGGTTTTCGTTACAAGCCGTCGTTGATGCTGGTCGGCGATGCGGATATGCCGGCCAAGTGGTACTACAAACTCGAAAGCCGCGCACCTGTGCATCGGTGCAAACAGGCCAACCCTTCGATCATCCGCTCAAGGAACGAGTGACACTGCATTGGAAGAGTTGAGCTGCCGACGCATCGGACCGGCGTGATCGTCAAGATTATTAGCTCGTCGGCTCGACCAACAGCCCCATTGCCTGCCGAATCTGGGCGCGCGAACCGAGTAACACCACAATATCACCCGCCATCAACCGAGTGTTCTCCGACGGATTCGCTTGTGTTACCCCAGCGCGCGTCCAGGCGATCACCGAAGCGCCCGTGCGTGGAAGGAGAGCAATCTCAGCCAACGTTTTCCCCCTGCAGGGGAATCGTCGTCGATGCGGCAGGTTTCGACTTCCGCATCGGTCAAGGTCTCGCCACGAAGATGATCCGCGAATTCCGGCGATTCGCTTCGACGAAGCAAGGCGTACCCTTCACGGCGAACTTGCTCAGCCTTTTGCGTCACAAAGTCCTGCGGAAGTTTGTAGGTGCGGAGCACCAAGGAAAAGATCTCGATGGAGGTTCCGAATTCCTCAGGCACCACATCATCCGCGCCAAGTTGGTGCAGCTCCTCCAGGTCGCGCAGATAGCGAGTCCGCACGACGATATGGAGTTTGGGGTTGAGTCCCTTGGCGACCTGCACTGTCCGCCGGGTGATAAACGGATCAGAAATGGCGACCACCAACACCTTCGCGTCCTCGATCTTCATGTGCCGCAGCACATTCGGATTCGTGGCATCGCCGTAATAGACTGGCACCCGAGTTTCGCTTCGCGGCTGACGGTATCGCCGTCGAGATCCAAGGCGAGATACTGGATCTCTGTGTCGCCGAGGACGCGGGCGAGATTCCTCCCGTTCAACCCATACCCTACAATAATGACGTGGTCCTTCATCCGAATCTGCTTCCCTTCGGTCTGCAGGACGTGGGCGGTGGTGCGACTAGGCAGCCAATGACGAAGCCGCTGCCACGCCTCCGCGCGGCGGGCCAGGTGCGGCGACCACTGCATGAGAAAGGGCGTCACGATCATGGAGAGCACCGAGACAGCGAGAAGAGACCTGATACGGATCACCACGCAAGAAACCGCTCTCCTGCCCTTGCTGCGCCAGCAGAAACTAAACTCTCCGACCTGGGCCAGGGCGATACCCACCATAATCGCTGAACGCGGGGGGACCTTCGCCAACAAGACCCCTCCTGCCCCGGCGATAAATTTCACCAACAGAATCGTCACCAGTAGTCCGGCCACCGGCAGCGGATGCGCGAATAACACCCGCCAGTCCATGAGGATGCCGATCGACACGAAGAAGAGACTGTTGAAACTGTCGCGGAACGGCAGCACTTCGGCCATGGCCTGATGGCTGTACTCCGATTCGGAAATGACCAACCCGGCGATGAACGCGCCCAACGCCAACGAGATACCGCCGAGCGTGGTGAGCCACGCGATGCCGAGACAGAAACGATGATCGTCAGCAAGAACAGTTCACGGTTGCGGCTGCGGACGATATGTCCCAACAGCTTGGGGACCACATACCAGGCCGCTGCAATGACGAGCAAGACGACAAGAACCGACTTCCCCAAGGTGAAGCAGAATCGCCAGCCCCCCTCCATCCGACTGGCTGGCAAGAATTGGCGTCAACAACATCATGGGCACGACGGCCAAATCCTGAAAGACGAGAATTCCGATCGTGGCTCGGCCATGGATCGAGTCGCTTTCCCCGTTCGGCCAAGGTCTTTAACACGATCGCCGTGCTGCTCAGGGAGAAGAGGAACCCCCAGAATATCCCCTGCTGCCAGGACAGGCCGACGAGCATCGCCCCGAGCCACACGATCAACAGCACGCCGCCGACCTGGATCGGTGCGGCCAGTAACATGAGGTGGCGCATGGAGGCCAATTGCACCAACGAGAACTCGATGCCGATGGTGAAGAGGAGCAGGACGATCCCGATCTCCGCCAACACTTGGACCGTGCCGATATCCGAGATGAGGTTCAACCCGTGGGGGCCGATGAGTGCGCCGGCGACCAAGAATCCCGCGATCGAGGGAAGCCGGAACTGGTGGAATACGAAGACGACGGCGATCGACACCGTGAAGATCACGAGCAGATTTGCAAGCACGCCATAGTCAGTCATGACAGAAATCGGTCAGGCGTGAGGAGTGAGGGTCAAGCGAGGGAAATTCTTCGAACGGTTCACGCCTCACGTTTCACGGGTTCAAAACGGAGAATACCGCAGCAGCGAGGAGGGAACAAGGCAAAGCTGCTTGTTCAACGGAAGCCGTTTCGTTACGGTGGCTTCACGAGTCGAACGAGCGAGGCAGACCATGATCCGCGGCCATTATTTCTGCATTCAACGGCGTCATCGCCGCGCATGTGTGGTGGTGGATTCCCGAGCCGGCATTCGCGCAGGATAGCGGCACGAGACAGGCGGGACGGGCGGGAAAGACGAGACACTCGGAATAAGGGCTTGCGCGTCGCGCCTGTCACGCTAAGGCCTGCTCTTCGCGCGCTGAGCCGCTGGCCACCACCTATCTCCCCTGAACAACTGACCGAAGCCGATCTTGCCCTGCCGAATTTGGAAGGCGTGCGTCTCGAATCGATTGAGTCATTGGTCTCGGCTAATCGGCCATCTGAGCCATTTTGACAGCCCCCGTCAGTAGCAAGACCCCCTCGAAAGATGAATAGACGGCTTTCCCTCTGGTGGCATAGCTTGTCATCACCATCGGTTAGTATAATAAAAAGGTGAACGATGATGCAAGGCCCTGTCTATTCCACCGTCTCAAGGGAGGTGCGCTATGCAGCCTACCCATGTGCTCATGATTGCCGCAACGATCCTCACCCTGTCTTCAACGTCGGCATTCTCCGATACGACGATCACCTTCGATCCGTTACTGATGCGGAATGTCCCTAAGCCGATGGGAGCACCCTCTACACCAACAAGGATTTGCCGGGCTGCAAACTGATGACGCTGAAAGAACTGTCGGTCGTGCCCTCGCTGGACGACATGCCAACCTATCGGCCCACCATGGCCACGGCTCCTCACTACGATATTCCTCCGTACGCCGACCGCAATCAGACTGGTATGACCGGCGGAGGACAGACCGTCCCCGATTGGGCCAAAGATTGGCACGCCAGCATCGCCTCGTCCGGGTCCGTTCAAGCTGAAGTCTGCTCCATGTATGGAGAGTGGCTGCACCTCGTTCAGAAAACTCGTGGCGGGTTCTTTTACGGGACGGATCCCTCGTATGGCGGAGATCTTTCGGGAAGAAATCAGCGGGGCCGAGCTATTCGTTCTACGACAACGCGCGTTTCGTGACTCTATCGAGACATGTTTGGAGCAGGATTTGTGCCGGTCGGCTGTCCGTAACGAGTCGGCTCAGGGCGAGAGACAGTGGGGTGCCAGGCTATCTGAAGGGCTTGGCACCCTTCATTTTTGTAGAACTCCCGATACCACTGCACAAAACGCGCGATACCTTCTTCGATCGGCGTCGCTGGAGCAAACCCGACATCCCGCGTCAGGTCTTCGACGTCCGCATACGTCGCCGGCACGTCGCCCGGCTGAATCGGCAGCAGCTTCTTCACCGCCTTCTTTCCTAACGCGCTGCTCCAACACCTCGATAAAGTGCAGCAGCTCGACTGGCTGATGATTCCCGATATTGTAGATCCGGGCCGGCGCTGAGCTGGTTCCGGGATCCGGTCTGTCACCGGACCAGGCTTGGTTCGGCGTGGCCGGATGATCGAGGGTCCGGATCACGCCTTCGACGATGTCATCGACATAGGTAAAGTCCGCGGCGCATCTTTCCGTGGTTGTAGACCTCGATCGGTTTTCCATCCAGAATCGCCTTCGTGAAAATGAAGAGAGCCATATCAGGCCTCCCCAGGGCCCATAGACCGTGAAAAACCGCAGACCCGTGCAGGGAATCCGGTAGAGATGCGCATAACAATGGGCCATGAGTTCATTGGCCTTCTTGCTGGCCGCATAGAGAGACCGGATGATCGACGTTGTCATGAATCGAAAACGGCATCTGGGTATTGCCGCCGTAGACGGAACTCGACGAGGCATAGACGAGGTGCTCGACCTTCGCATGCCGGCAGCCTTCCAGAATGTTCAGAAACCCTTCGATGTTGCTGTCCGTATAGGCATGCGGGTTCACCAGCGAATAGCGCACACCGCTTGCGCCGCCAGATGGACCACGCGCCGGATTGGTTGCTTCGCGAACAGCTTCTTCATTCTGGCCCGATTGGCCAGATCGAGCTTTCGTGAATGAAAAACGACTTGAACGGCTTGAGCTTCGCCAGCCTCGCCTTCTTCAGTCGCACGTCGTAGTAGTCGTTGACGTTATCGAGTCCGATCACCCGCTCGCCTCGCTCCAGCAATCTGGTCGCTGTATGAAAGCCGATGAATCCGGCGACACCGGTGACGAGGATCGGGGCTTGCTGCGTTTTGCGCGTGGTCATAGTCAGGTCCTTCTCGATTTATCGAGATGGTGTGGTGCGGCTGCTGGCTTTCATAAACGGAGGATCGCCGTGGTCAAGCCGGTAGAGCGACAGGGGCGTCAGCGCTTCCCCGGTCGTCAGCGGTTCCACGAGCCCGTCGGTCGTGCGACGAAACAGATCCAACGCATGACCGTAATGATACCCGCATCCATGCTTGACGAGAAGTTCTTTGAGAGTTTCCGGACGTTCCCAGTGGGCCGTCAACAGGCGCTGTGCGGGCGGGATTCCGTCTGGCTGAACATGAACGAGAGATGGTCCGGGATACCAATCTGCGCCGCCGGTGGCATACGACACGAACAGCTTGGCCTGCGCCGCCGCACACACATCGGCAAGATACGCATTCGTGAGATAGCCGTTTTCTCCCACGTCGAGCCATTTCCCAGGATGAGACAAGGGCGCGTGGGCCGCATGGCCACGGACTTCGAGCAGTTGTTGTTGCGAGGCAAACACCAGCGGGATCGGCCCATGCCTCTGCACGAGTGACTGGATCACTCCGTCCTTGAGGGCGGACTTCCGCTATTCGTCGGCCCGCTGTCCGCATGCACGAGCACGTTATAGCCACGATCGGCGATGAGATAGCAGTTGCGCGGCATCTCCAGATCGCAAGGGATCTTCGCCGTAGAACGGCACGGAGTACACGGCTCCTCCTTCGAACGCCCAACTTTCTCCATGCGCCAATTCAATCACGAGGCCAAATCCCAGTTCTCGCAAGAGCGACAGATAATCGTAGGAGAGCGTCCGCCGGTCCCTTCGGCTCGGCACGATGATCGGCGTGTCTTCGGGCAGGTGCAAGAGCGTGCGCGGATCCACATGATCGTCGTGATCATGGGTCAAGAAGACGGCAGCCGGTTTGGGCAGCAGCGATCCCCAGAGCGACGGGACGGAGGACTCCGCAAACCAGGGGAGCAGCCAGGGATCGAACAACAGCACCTGGTCCCGTTGCCGATACAGCAACGCGGCATGTCGAGATGGACCGTGTCTGTATCTTGCAGCATTCTCGAACCAGCGGGACCTGACAGAGGAGGTGCTCGAGCTGACCAAGCACTCATGCTGGTGAAGGGATTCGATCAATCGCGTGAGCACGCGTTTCTCCATCTCGCCCCGAGGTCGCCACCACCGTGTTGATTTCGTCGGTCTGATGCGTGCCGTCCAAGAATCCCAATACCTTTCCACCAGCGGCCCCAACTGTCGCTGGTCGAACCCGATCGGAATCGCCTGCCGCTTCACGGAATGGAAGATCCGGAGCCCGCCGTTGGTGACCGTGGCGGATTTGGTAGGATCGGTCGGAAACTCCCATTGAAACGTACCGTCCGGCTTCCGTCCACAACGAATGTGCTGCTGCAGATATGGGGCGGGCGCTGATCACCTCCGCATAGGCATCCTCTAATCGCCGTTGACGATCAGGATCGTCGAGCGGGGCCCGCTTGGAAAGACATCGCTGATGGCTGTATCGATCGCGCTGGAGAGGAGGCCATGGGCTTCACTGGAGACTCGCGCACGACTTCGGGGGCCACCCCTGCAACAAGGGAAAGGGCCCGGGAGGGTCCGCGCTCTCCAATTGAACCCAGGCCCAGGGCGCGAGACTGAGATACTGTTTTTGGGCAGACTGTCCCAGATCTTCATAGCTCGTAAGGCGTGAGGCGTGAAGGCGTAACGGGATCGCCCTTCCGTCTTTGACCTCGTCATTCTTAACCATCGTCTCACCCTCACGCCTTATCCCTTACGTGTGAATTCTAGTTGCTGATCGCAGGTTCGTACAACGCTTGAATGACAGTCCGTCGGGGTCGGAAAAGTAGAAGGAATAGCTGCCGTCGCGATGCTGCTTCGGCGGTTTCACGACCCGCCCGCCCAGTCTGCGGCAGACGCGGTTCGACCTCCCGATACATCCGGTCGACTGCCTCCAGGACTCTCAAGGATCACGCCGACGTGATCCAACGATTGCCCCGTCAAGGGCTGATACGCAGCGTAGCTCGGACGCCGGGATCTGGTGTAAGGCGAAATTATCCGATCCGGAGCTGAAATACACATTGTCGGGGTCGGGCTCCCACACCACCTTCATCCCCAGCAACTGCTCATAGAACGTGCGAGAACGCGCGAGATTCGTGACGCGTAACGCCACATGGCGTAATCCTCGATGGAGCGGAGTACTCATAGTCATCCTCAATCGTGTTCCGTATAGTAGGGAGCCACCTCGGCTCCGTCAATTGAAAATCCCTAGCACGATGCTGAAAAAGTCGCTCTTCTGGCCATTTTGAGGATCCTGCGGGAGTCTTCTACTGTTGTGCCACATTTGCGGACCATCGAAGTTCTCGCGTGCCCACAGAGTTTTCCCGCAGCCTGCTAGGATACGGAGTGGGCCCGACTCGCCTGATCAGGCCGGTGGCTGCGCCTTCACTCCCGGCTATGGTACGATCCTCACGCTTCCGATCTTGGAGCAAGGAGCCCGCCACGATGTCTGTCCGACCATTGCTTGTTTCGACTGTGCTCTGTGTCCTGCTCAACATGTCCCCGCTCTTCGCAGCCGACCAACCGCCTCAGGCCCCGATCACGCCACCGACGGGCAAAGACGGTGCGCCGATGGTCGAGGTCCCCGGCCGGCTCGTTTCCCATGGGTGTCCCACAAGGCGACCGGGATGGCGGACGCGATGAGTATCCACGCCATGACGTGTTTGTGGACACCTTCTTTATCGACAAATTCGAAGTGACGAACGGCCGCTATCTGGAGTTCGTCAAAGCCTCAGGCCATCGTGTCCCACAGAACTCCCGAAGAACCCGACGCGAAACCTCTGGCAAGGAGACGCCATCACTGACTCACTAGCACGATCGACCCGTGATCAATGTGGATTGGTTTTGACGCCGAGGCCTATTGCGCCTGGGCGGGCAAACGACTCCCGACCGAAGCCGAATGGGAAAAGGCGGCAAAGGGCACCGCCGATCGACGATTCCCCTGGGGTAATGTCCGAGCCCACCGTCAAACATCTCAGCTTCAATCAACAGTGGATCGGCGAGAAGACCCTCATGCCCGTCAGGGAGCTATGAAGCAGGCAAGAGCCCGTTCGGCGCCTACGACATGGCCGGCAACGTATGGGAATGGGTCAACGACTGGTACGACGCCCGGTACTACGAGAAGAGCCCGGCGAAGAATCCCAAAGGCCCGGACAGCGGCACAAAGAAAGTCATTCGGGGTGCAGGATGGCAGAACGAGACCCCCACGGTTCGCATCTTTACCCGCGTGGACAGCGATCCGACGATTCGGAACGAATCGACCGGTTTCCGTTGCGCCATAACTCCTGCTGCCCCATAAGAGATCGTCATGAGCGAAAGGGATTCTCTGGCCTTGTGGTCGCGGCATCTCGAAAGCCGTATGGCTACAGAGATGACCCGACTAATCGAACATTATGGCGGCCAACCTCTCGTAGCTCCTGCCCTCCGAGAAATTCCCATCCAGGACAATCCCGCTGCGTTGCGCTTCGGCACCAGACTGATCGACGGACAGGTCGATATCCTCATCCTCATGACGGGCATCGGCACAACCATCCTCTTCGAAATTCTACGTTCGCGCCATCCCATGTCGTCGATCATGGCGGGGCTCAAGCAGGACAGCAACCGTCGCTCGTGGCCCCAAACCGGTGGCGGCACTCAAGACCCTTGGCATCACACCGACTCTCACCGTGCCGGAACCGAACACATGGGTGGAGGTGGTCTCCACGCTCGACGAGTACAGTGGCCGGTCAAGGGTCTTCGCGTCGCCGTGCAGGAATATGGCATGTCCAACCCGGAGCTCTTGGAAGCCCTGAGACAACGTGGCGCAGAGGTCTTTCCCGTGCCCATTTACCGTTGGGCGCTCCCGGAAAGCACAGGCCCGTTGAAACAGGTGCTCGGCGAGATCATCGCGGGGAACATTCAGGTGATGTTGGTCACCAACGCCGCGCAGATCGATCATGTCGACGCAATTACTCCAGCAGGAAGGCACAACCGCGCAGTTCAAAGAGGCGTGCAAAAAGATGGTCGTCGCGTCAATCGGCCCCACCGCCAGCGAACGCCTCCGCCATTACGATCTCCCCATTGACTTCGAACCTTCCCACTCCAAGATGGGCGTGCTCGTCAAAGAGACCAGCAAGCAGGTTCACTCTCTTCTTCGATCAAAAGCTTCCTAAAGCTACGCCTCTAGAATAGGCTTACGAGTCATGGAGCATATCTTCAGAGACGAGCGAGGCGTCGTTCACTTAGACTCGTATTTCACGTATGTCGAATCTGTGAAAGAACGTTTTCCCCCACATGTTTATGCATTTGCTTCTGACTCCAAGCATTACAGCCTGCACGACCATGCGAGCCTATACGATGCCTGGCTCGACTACCTTCATATTATTGAGCCTGCCGAAGGTGAGAAGTGAGCTTACGAAAAATAGAGATTGAGGCTTGCTTTCTCGGTCCGCTCCATGACCGAAAATTTTCTTGAGTTACAAAGAACGTCACTGGTTATTCACTGCAAGACATCTCAGACTTTACATGCCCTTCCCCGCACCGTATAGGCACACGGCGATCTCTTGGCACATGCAGCTTCGGATTCACCCAAGCGGCGATATTATTCACGAATGAATTCTCGGGGAAGCATACTGCTAATTCGTTGCAATGATCTTACTCATCGCGAAGAGCTCATTCGATAGGTTTGCCTGGCAGGCGAGGCGTTCATGCTGCCTGAAGAGACTGCACACCGAAGCGCGGGCCTCTTCCACCGCTCAACTGGGTGTTAAAGGCTCGACGCGACAACATTGCCCGGAGAAGCGGGCCCCTTCGAGGTTCCGGCGGGAAACCCATCAGCCCTACGGACCCGATACTTCTTTCACATCCGCGCGCAGCGAAAACCGAGCCAATTCATTTTCGTGTTGGGATCAGCCCCATTTCGTTGAGCAGGCCGCACGGAGGGCGTACTGTCGATCCACCCGCCACCACGAAAGGCTTTTTGCGTCCCGCGTTCCGGCCCCTTGGGATTCCGGTCCGGCGCCGTTTGTAATAGTTCGGGTCGTACCAATCGTTTGTCCATTCAGCCACATTGCCAGACATTTGATAGACACCGTAAGGGCTAACCGCGTTCTCGTACTTGTCCACGGAGACGATCGGCGGATAGAGCAGCAGTCGCTCCGGCCGGTCGCGGACTGGTCCGGACAATCCCGTGCGGCCGAAGTTGGCCCGGCTCAATCCCGCAGGCTGATTCCCCCAGGGATAGATGCGTCCATCCTCGCCCCTGGCGGCCTTTTCCCACTCTGCCGAGGTAGGCAGACGCTTCTCCGCCCACTTGCAGTAGGCATCGGCATCATCCCACGACACGTGCATCACAGGATGGTTGACCATGGTCTCCTGGAAGTTGCCGCCGTCATACTGCCAGTCGATCAGCGGTGCCAGACCCTTGGCGAGGATGAACTTCAGATATTGCACGGTTGTCACTTCGAACTTATCGATCTCGTATGCATCCACGTAGACCTTCCGCTGCGGGAACTCCGCCTGATAGGCGTTGTGGTCTATCTTCCTATCGCTCCCCATGATGAATGAGCCGGCCGGGATGAGGACCATCTCGTCGTGAGCCGGCAGCTTCACTCGCTCGGCGGCAAGTTTCTTTCCTTCGAGGGTCCATTCCCGGACGACGTCGGCCACGTCCAACGCGTGAACCGATCCGCCCATTGCAATCAATCCTGCCATCACAGCGCCCGCGATGATTCCGAATACTTTCACAATCCAGCCTCCTTGCTGCGTTACATGCCAGGCCCGGTCTGCCCGGGTGTCTCTTGCTTGTCGAAGTCTTCAAGCGGCTGAAAGCTAACCGGCAGGTTGAAGAGGTAGTCCGAGACCGACCGCAGCTTCACATGCTGGTACTCCACAATCCAACTCCCGTCTTTCCTCGCCAGCTTCATCGGAAAATGAATATCCGTGGCAACCCACTGATAGTACACCTCGACCTGCTCCCCTTGCTTCGTCGTGACTTCGTACAGGATCGTCGGATGCCCCTCTCGCACTTCCGTGCCGATCTCCTGCCGCGATACTTCTCCGTCCAGCTTTTCACTCACCATGAGATCCTGCTCCGGACTATAGGGCATCGTTTTGAAATGTTTCATCCGCGAGAGCAGCAACCAGACAACCTGCTTGTCCTTGCGCACGATGCTCACGTTGACCGGCCCCATCGACTGGTGTTCGATGCGCCACATCGTATCGCGGTAGTAAATATTCGCTTTGTGCGTTCGGCCATCGATCTTCGTCACTTGATCGGCAGTAAACTCCAGCGCCCAGGCAGGCAAGCCAACGAGCAACAGGCTACCAGCACACAAAAGGACGAGACAGGTCTGACGCATCGCGGACGATCCTACCATAGAGCTATGTTCGCTTTCCTCTGGCAGGATGCTGAAAAGTCCGCCAGCATCGTTCTCGCTTCGCTCCTAAGAACCGTGAAACGTGAGGCGTGAAACGTAAAACGAGGGTCAGCCTCGGAGCTGCGGCCTTGCTAGGGACAAGGCGCGTCTCGGCGCGCCAGGGTTGGGCGGGTGAGAAGTCTGGCCTTTTGAGCATCCTGCGGGAGGGGTTTCCTCTTGTCCCAGACGTGTGAGCCATCGCGAGTCCTGCTGCGCCAAAATTTTCCACAGCCTGCTTGATCGGTTACGAGAGGACAAGCACACCGGCTCCCGAATAGCTTCCGGCTTTCAATTCTTGCAACGCACGGTTGGCTTCGGCGAGGGGAAACGACAGGGTATGGGGTTTGATGGGAATCGCAGCCGCCTCGCGCAGGAGATCGAGGCCGTCCTGCTTCGTATTGGCCGTGACGCTTCGAATGACCCGCTCTCCAAAGACCTCGCGATCGTAGTCGAGCGAGGGAATCGGCGTCATGTGAATACCGGCGAGGGCGAGCGTGCCGCCGCGTTCCAATGCGCGCAAGGCCGGCGGGACCAATTCTCCGGCCGGTGCAAAGATAATCGAGCCGTGGAGCTTGTCCGGCGGCCTGTCGGTCGCCCCGCCCACCCATGCGGCGCCCAATTCACGTGCGAGACGTCGATGCTCCGGTTTCAACGAGCTGACATAGACCTGACAGCCCCAATGACGAGCAATCTGGATGGCAATGTGAGCGGACGCTCCAAATCCATAGAGACCGAGCCGTTGGCCCGGCTGGATTCCACTCAGACGCAATGCGCGGTAGCCGATGATCCCAGCGCAGAGAAGGGGTGCCGCTTCTTCATCACTGAAGACCGGCGGAATCGGATAGGCAAATGCTGCCGGGACGAGCGCATACTCTGCGTATCCACCATCGACCTGATAGCCGGTAAACCTGGCGCGCTCGCACAGGTTCTCGCGCCCGCTCGTGCAAAATTCGCAGACGCCGCACGTGCTGCAGCCAGGCGATGCCGACTCGTTCGCCGACCGTCCGCTCACTCACGCCGGCGCCAACCTGACTTACGACCCCGACGGCTTGGTGGCCAGGAATGAGCGGAAGCGAGGGTTGGCCAACTCCCCTTCGATGACGTGAAGATCCGTCCGGCAGATCCCGCAGATAGTGAGAGGCAAACCAAGACCTCCCCAGGGCCTGGCTCTGGCATTGGAAGTTCGCGAAGCTGCAGCGGGAGGTTCCCACGTCCGCTGTGCACGCCAGGACCATCGCCTTCATCATTGATTGCTCTCAGGAAAGTTGGGCCGGCGGAGAGCCGCCTCTCGGCAGGAACAGTTCTATGCGTCTTACAGGCTGCTCAAAAGTCCATCCAGCAAGGCCGCAGTGAGCGAAGAGGCGAAGCGTACCTTTGGGGGTACGTTGAGCCCCTGCGCGATGCGAGAACGATGCTGGAGGACTTTTTCAACAGCCTGCTAGAGATTTCGCCTTGATACATTCGATATCGAGCCGAATCTGGACCTCATCGCCAACGACGAGCCCGCCGCTATCCAACGTCTTGTTCCAGACCATACCGAAGTCTTTGCGGTTGAGTTTCCCCTCCGCGCTGAAGCCGGCCCTGGTATTGCCCCAGGGGTCCTTCGTCGCCCCGTTATACTGGCCCGCCAGTGGTGATTTCCTTGGTCACCCCGTGCAGCGTGAGATCTCCCACCGCCGTATAACCCTCTGCGGTTTTCTTGTAGTTCTTCATCTTGAAGGTTATCGTCGGATAATGTTCTATGTCGAGAAAGTCGGCATTCCGCAAGTGGGCATCCCGTTTTTCGTGATTCGTATTCACCGACCCGGCCTTGATCGTGGCCTCAATGGCCTTCACAGTGCTGGCTTCGGCATCCATGTCGATAAACCCGGCATAGTCCATGAACCGGCCTGTGGTCTTCGACACGATCATGTGAGTGACGCGAAACTCGATCGTCGAATGTTCAGGAGTCCAGGTTCCAATGGGCTGGCTCTGCGTGAACCACCGACGGGAACCAGACCATCGCTCCGAACAGCAAGAGCACGCGCCAATTCCACCCTCTTCTCTTCAGCATGAATCACTTCTCCTGGGTTAGACGTATCGCAGCCAGGGTTTGAATGGGTTGCAACCTACTTCTTCGAAGGCTGGCCCGACGCATCAGGCTTGCTGGTTGAACGACTCCCGACCGACTGCATCTCGCGAGACCGTCCCCGACTACCGGTTCCGCATCCGGACATGCACGTCCACCGCGTTCCTCCTCCAACTCGCTGGGAAACGGCAGGAACGGCTGGGCATTGACCACCGCATAGATTCCGGCTTCGTCGATTTCGCGCGCGCCGGAACCTTGTCTCAATCTCGATCAGCTGGGCGCGGCCGTTGGGAAACATCTTAAAACGGACCTTCACCGTTTCGCTGCTTGGCGCACGCCGGATTCCGCGGATCTGGCGGGCCCAACTCCGGCTGATGAGGTGACTCACATGCTGCCAGTACGCCTTCCCCTCCCCCGGAGAGGCAGACGGGACCAGATCTTCCTCAGCTAAGGCGCCGGTCGAGACCGGTTCCACGCCGGTTTCTCTTCATCCAAGATGACATCTTCGCTCTGCGATTCCTCCGGAACGAACGGACGGCAATTCACTACTCTCATTGGCCGGTTCCAAACGATCCATGGTCACATACACAACGCGTCGCATGAACCGTTCGAGTTTGTCCTGGCGGGATCGAGCAAACGTCACTTGGACTCGCGCCGCCCTGGGTGGCACGGAGGTCCGACTCATCAGAATCGGTTCGAGCGTCACCGTCCCCTTCAACACCATCGACTCTGCATCCGGCTCAAGCGTGACCGTTTGAGCTTGAAACATAATCGATTCACAGATCGCCACCACTGGAGTCATACCCGCTGTCACACCTCCAAGAAAAATCGTCAGCGTGACGGGCTTGCCGTTTTGCGGATCTCCCATCGACTCCGCTTGGCCCAACTCGAACTGTACCCACCGCTTCGTGGAGCCGGACGAAGAAGCCGTCTGTGGCGATGATGCGGAGTGCGCTGGTACGATGAGGCCTGGGACAACAGAGTGCCACACAACACATCCCCGCCAACAGCACAAGTCCTCGGTGGTGCAGAGCTTTCATATCTTGCATCCTACCGATCTCGCAAACCCTTGTGCAACCCGTTTTTCCCTGTAGCCCGTATTGTTCATGACGGTTCGTCGCGAAATCACGCAGTCGCCAAGCGAGACAGGTGCGTGAGCCGCGAGGGAGGGAGAAGCATGCTTGAAACAGTATGTTGACCGACCGAACGGCGGGCTTGCCTGCCTGGACGCCGTGCCAACTGCGTCCAGACTCGTCGCAGCGGCGAATCCGCGATTGCAGCAGAAGTGTTCATGAATAATACACGGGCTAAGGGTAGGCGGGATCGAGCCCGTGGTATACAATGGGCCCATGCGTGCGCTCGTCAAGACATCGGCGCAACCAGGGTTGACCGCCACCGACAGGCCGGATCCTAAACCGGGCCCCACCGATGCGATCATCCGCGTCACAGCCACCCTCTCTCTGCGGGACGGATGCCCATATTTACAACTGGGATCCCTGGGCCCACTAGCCGTATCCACCCGCCGCGCATCATTGGACATGAAATGTGCGGCGAAGTTGTGGAGGTCGGCTCGATGTCACGCTCGTCAAGGTGGGCGATTACGTCGCCGCCGAGTCGCACATCACATGTGGTCACTGTTTCCAATGTCGCACCGGACAGGCGCATGTCTGCAAGAATTACCGCATCCTCGGCGTCGATCGCGACGGAGTCATTCCGCGGAGTATGTCGTCTTGCCTGAAACTGTGCTCTGGAAGACCTCGCCCACCATTCCACCGGAACTCGCCTGCGTCCAAGAACCGCTCGGCAACGCCGTCGACGCCGCCTTAGTCGAAGACCTCACAGGACAGACGAGTCCTGATCACCGGCTGTGGTCCGACCGGACTCTTCGCGGCCGCCGTCGCACGAACGGCTGGCGCCGCCATGATCATCGCCACGGATGTCAGTGCGTACCGCCTGACCTTGCCAAACAAGTAGGCGTCGATCACCTGCTCGACGCCAAGACCGAGACAGCGGACCACATCGCCGCCGCCATTCGCGAGATCACCGCCGGCGAAGGCGTCGACGCCTCGCTCGAAATGCTCGGGGAACCCTACGGCATTGCATCAAGCCTTCAGTGCCGTGAAGAACGGCGGACGCGTGACACTCTTCGGCATTCCAACCGGTCCGATCAATTGCGATCTCGCGAATGAAATTATTTTTAAGGGGATTCGCGTCTACGGCATTACAGGCCGCCGACTCTTCAAAACCTGGTATCGCTTGACCGGTCTCTTCCAGGCCGGACTCAATATCAAGCCAGCGATCACCCATACGTTTCCCATGAAAGACTTCGCGCGGGGGTTCGAGTTGATCAACTCCGGCCAGTGCGGGAAAGTGGTTCTATTTCCGTGAGGGGTGAGGCGTCAGGCGTAAGGTGATGAGGAAACTAACGCTTCGTCCTTGCCGTCCTCTCACGCCTCACGTTTCACGCCTTACGAAAAAGATGGCCTACCACTCACTCAGAAAACTGTTTCAGAACGACTCGCTGAAATCCGCGCGGCAGGCCTCTACAAATCTGAGCGGCAGATCCTCGGTCCGCAGGGCGCCGAGATTCGCGTGGTGCAAGGTGAAGTCCTCAATCTCTGCGCCAACAACTATCTGGGGCTCGCCAACCACCCTGACATCAGACAGGCCGCCGCCGCCGGACTGCAAGAGCATGGCTACGGAATGGCCTCCGTCCGGTTCATCTGCGGCACGCAGGATCTCCACAAACAACTCGAACAGGCGATCAGCACCTTCCTGGGCACCGAGGACACAATCCTCTATAGTTCCTGCTTCGACGCCAACGGTGGACTCTTTGAGGTGCTACTCGGCGAGCAAGACGCCGTCATCAGCGACGCCTTGAACCACGCCAGCCTGATTGACGGCATCCGGCTCTGCAAGGCCACCAGGCTCCGCTATGCGCACTCCGATATGGCAGACCTGGAAGCCAAGCTGCGCGACGCGGCAACCTACCGGCTTCGCCTGATCGCGACGGACGGGGTCTTCTCCATGGATGGCGATCTCGCGAAGCTCGATCGGATCGTCGAGCTGGCGGATCGGTATGATGCAGCGGTGAGTCGTGGACGACAGTCACGCGACCGGTGTGCTCGGGCGCAACGGGCGTGGCACGCCGGACCATTTCGGCGTCGCCGACCGAATCGAGATCATCACCAGCACGCTGGGAAAGACATTGGGCGGCGCGGCAGGCGGGTTTACTTCAGGACGAAAGGAAATCGTCGAGCTGTTGCGACAGCGGTCGCGACCCTACCTGTTTTCGAATTCACTCCCCCGGTCATCGCCGCGGCGGCCCGACGGGCCGTGATCCTCGTGGCCCAAGGCGACCAGTTACGGGCCAGGCTGCGCGAGAACGCGGCTTTCTTCCGCGCGCAGCTTACCGCCCTCGGATTCCGACTCATTCCCGGCGAGCATCCGATCATCCCGATCATGTTGGGTGACGCTTCGCTCGCCACCAAAATGGCAGAGCGGCTTTTAGAGGAAGGGATCTATGTCGTGGGGTTCAGTTACCCGGTTGTGCCGGAAGGTCAGGCACGGATTCGTGTGCAGATGTCGGCGGGCCCACACGCGCGAACAGCTTGAGCGAGCCAGCGCCGCCTTCGCAACGGTCGGTCGTGAACTGGGCGTGATCCCCTGAAGCGCTTGCCTGGTTCATCTGGTCTGGTCTATCTGGTTTCTCTCGTTCACAACCAAACAAACCAGACCAACAAGATGAACTAAACGAACCGAGCTTCGCTTACTCCCGAATCGCCTGAGCACGCTTTTGCAGATAGGCGTTGCGCACGGCGGTATAGAGATCCAACGTCGCTTCCTCGACTCCTGGAACTTTTCGAGATTCCGCGACCGTTCATTGATGACCTCTCCCACACGACTCCCAGTCTGAATTAGGCTGGACGTCAACCGATTGTGGCGGGCAATGAGAGAGGGGACGTTGTTGACCTCGATGATCGGCGCCACAAGCCAGTTGATCGGATTGAGAAACACGTCGCCGACAAATCCAACAAAATCCCGAACGGTGAAGGGCGGAAGGAACGGCAACACGAGATAGGGGCCTGGTTTGACGCCATAGAATCCAAGGGTCTGCCCAAAATCCTCTTCCGGCGTAACCAGATCGACTTTTCTGGCGAGGTCGAAGAACCCGGCCAGTCCTGCCGTGCTATTGATCAGGAACCGCCCTACTTCGATGCCGGCACCTTTGACTTTGCCCTGAAATACATTGTTCAAAAAGCGGGGAGCGAACCGGAGATTGGAAAGATGTTGCTGACGCCGACTTGGACCAGGTCTGGCATGACGAAGTTATATCCCTTCGCCACGGGCTTGAGCACATATCGATCGAGCTTCAGGTTGAATTCGAAGATGTTGGCGTTCATCGGTTCCCAGGGATCATACTCCTCCACCGGCTCCCTCATCGGCCCTGGCAAAGGGATCAAGCGGTTCGTCCGATTGAGTCGATGGCGGCGACGAATGAGCCGGTGCAGAAGTCTGCTCCGCGACTGGCTTCGCCTCGCTCAACCCCTGTGACTGCACTGCGCCGGTTTTCCCGGCACAGCCGGTGGCAAACATCATTGCGAAACCCAACAGAAAGAACGCCAGCAGACGAAAAGGAATCATCACCCCGGCCTCCTTAACCCAGACATTCACGAATACCTGCTACGTCGTCCGGATCCCCTCGCCCGGCGGGGCTTTTCTCGTTCGGCCTCCTCGACGGACTGCCAGTTCGCCTACGTCGGCCTTGCTTGCGAGAAGCCCCGGCGAGCTTCGGTCTCGAACGCCTCGAGGCGGCATTCATGAATAATCCGGGTTAACCCACATTGTCTCATGAAAACGTCTACTCCGACTGCCATCACGCCGCTCCTCTGGCGTAGGCCCTCGGCTCGAGCCGACGCGCACTGTACGCAAATGTCGAGGCAATCTCCAATCAATTCTTTCATAAAATCTTGGCGTGGCGCGCGAGAAGCGTGACTCGCGTGACGGACGAGGGTTCGAGGTCCGAAGTTCGATGTTTGCGGAACTTCGAACCCCATGAACTTCGGATCGCGCCTTTCCCGCAAGTCTCGCCCGTCTCGCTTGAGCACAGCCTATGACCGGAGGGCCGCCTGGATGAATTCGGCCCATCGTCGGAAATAGGCCGCGCCCCCGACCTGGTAGGTGTTGTTGTGGTCGGCGCCGGGAATGACGTAGAAGAATTTGGGTGGCTTGGCCGCCTCGAAGACCTGGCGGCCCAGTTCGATGAGGAATAATGTCGTCTTGGTCGCCATGGATGATCAGCTTCGGCAGCGAGAGCTGCGGAAGGCGATCGATCAATGTGAATTCTGCCCCGAGCAGCCAATGGACCGGCAACCCCCCGTAATGGAACTTGGCCACCGCGCCGATCGACGGAAACGACGATTCGAGGATCAGCCCCGCGGCAGGCTTTTGCACGGCAAGTTCTCCTGCGACAGCCGCACCGAGCGAGCGCCCGAATAGGACGATGCGCTCAGGGCGAATCATTCTGCGTTCGCGTCAGATAATCGTGCGCCCCCAGCGCATCCTGATAAAGCCCCTCCTCCGACGGCGCCCCTGGCTCCGACCATAGCCGCGATAGTCGAAAATGAAGACGGACAGTCCGATCCGGTAGAGTTCGCGCAGATTCTCCAGCCGGTTGATGATGTTGCCAGCGTTCCCATGACACCATAGCACGGACGGCTGGGGTTTGCGCGCGCCTCCACATACCAGCCGAAGAGCTTCGTCGCCATCGGCCGACTGAAACCAGACCTCTTCCAGCGGCAAGCCGCTGCGGGCCTTCCAATCCTGATCTTTCCAGGGATCTGGGTGATAAACGAAGAATTGATCGAGCACATTCATGTGTTGTACCGAGACCGAGAGGCAGCAGTCTTATAGCCTCAGGAGTAACGGAACATCAAATCTGGTTCGGCGCCCCCTCTTCCTGGGCATTGCCTATTTGAGACTAATACTCTTATAAGGCAATGGATCTTCCGAATAATTTGGATCCTTAACGATGCTCCCTCCTGTTCACAAGGATCACGGCCGGCCTATCATTCAGGAAAGTCCGCTCTAAGTCACTCGTTCGTGCTCCGTTCAATCTCGCAGCGCACCATGCACCTTCGAGGAGGTCGCAATGGCAATGAAAATCATGACAACGATATGCGGGCTCTATGCGATGTTGATCCTGTCGGGCTGCTCCATTGCGATGGCGCTCCACGGAAACAAAGAGCCCGATTTCGAGCATATCAAGGTGGGTGCGGGAAAAGTAGAGATCGACTTTGAGTTCAACCAACCGGGAACAGTAAAAGATCTTGGGGATGGCAAAACCGAGGTGAGCTATAAATACGAGATGGGGAACTCTCCCAATCCTAGCCGTGCGTCGATTTATGGATATTATGACTTATTTCTTATCGGTATCCCTGAACCCATTTTCACATTGATTGAGCTCTTCCAAGGGCACGACGAAGAAACTCGAATCGTCTACGGCCCCGACAACAAGGCCCTAGAAGTCCTCGGATACGCACCTCCACCTCTTTCCGCCGAGATGAAAGTGGCACTGGAGGAACAGGAAAAGTATGTCCACAAACAACCAGTTACTATGCCATCCGATCAGCAAAGAACAAATACACCTCCAACCTCTCTTAATGTTTCTCCTCCGCTTCAAACGAGTGACGTGGATGTTCTACCGGTCACAAAAACAAGTTTGAGAACAAACGCGCACGCAGTCGTCATTGGGCTAGAGCGGTACCGGAGCGAGTTGCCACAGGCTAGCCATGCAGAACAGGACGCACGAGTGGTGGCCCGGTATCTGTCTGGAACAATGGGGTACGACGAAGGTAACATTGACGCTCCTTCTCAACGATCGTGCAACAAAAGGCGATATGGAGAAATACTTTGAAACATGGCTTCCGAATAGGGTGGAAAGTGAAGACACCGTCTTTGTGTACTTTTCAGGTCACGGTGCACCGAACCCGAAAACCGGTGAAGCGTACCTAGTGCCTTACGATGGCGATCCTGTTTTCTTCATAATACGGGGTACCCGCTTTCCAGGCTATACCAGAGCCTGGCCAACCTTCCTGCCAAAGAAGTCGTTGTCGTCCTGGATTCGTGTTTTTCTGGAGCCGGTGGACGCTCAGTTATCGCCAAAGGCATGCGACCAATCATTACGGAAATGAAAAGTCCTCTGTTGGGGAAAGGCAAGACCATAGTTTTGGCAGCGAGTAGTGGGCAGCAAGTCTCCAGTACCTACGAACAGAAAGCACACGGTCTCATGACCTACTTCTTCTTGAAAGGTCTCCAGGGAGGAAGCAGATACCAACAAAGACGGTAAAATCGACATCGCTGAATTGTTTGAATACCTGCGTCCTCAGGTCGAGCGAGTAGCGCGGCGAGACTTTAACAATGAACAGACACCCTTGCTCCTCGGTAACACAGACGTGCTCGCACGCAGCGTATATCTGCAGCAATAAATGGTGGCCATCAGGTTCGATATCTTTCTCGCTCTTGGGTTGGCGATTAATGTTGCCTTACTCACTGCCTGTTCCACAGTCAAGCCCAAGCACCAAGATCCCACGGCAAGTACTATGTCGAATATGGTTGGGAGAGGTAACGTCACGGAGGCCAAGATTCTCAACATGGATCCTGATGGTTGCACATGGGTGGCTGCAACGGGCGGGTAAGATTTGGCGATCAGGACACGAAGCACCAAGCGTTTGCCCAAGCGATCGCTGAGGCCAGACGCAAAGCGATGGACACACTCCTGGGTGTGCGAATTGATCACAGTTTCATGGATTTTCAGAGCGAGAACACGCTTCGCGGAGAGTTCATTTTAACAGAAAAACTCTTACGTGTAACGCAACTGGGTCGGGCAATTAAAGAGAATGTCTTGTGGGTTGGCCCTGTTGATGATCCTGGTTGCCTGGCCTGTAGAATCGAAGCTCAGATTCAGACCTGTTTGGTACCAGAGAAGGAAAAAAGCGATAAAGATTTTCGGGTAACCGTAGGAATAAACAGATCTAGCTATCAGAATGGCGATGAAGTGCTCATCACCATTACATCGACTCGTGACTCGTATCTATACATTTACAACGTTGATATGGATTTCCGTGCCGCTCTCATTGCCCCAAACAAGTATGTCCCCAGCGTGAGAGTCAACGCAGGGGAAACGTGGGTCTATCCAAGTGACGACTTGCGCGCGAAGGGCGTTCGGGCAACTGCGCATCTTCTGCCTGGTTCATCTGTGTCCGCTGAAACAATACGAGTTATAGCATCAAAGGCCGCACTCCCTAACTCGCTTGTGTTACTTACCCATCAGCGAGAAAGTACCCAACCGCCATTTCTTGAGTTCCTGCGTGCGCTTTTGGCCGTAGACGTTGAGTGGGTTGAAGACGTCCAGGCTTTCACAATTCACCAACACTAACCTCACAAATCCTGACCACCTCAATCTTTGACCGTGCTGCAGTCAACTACGCTAGCATTGATAGGGAGGAGATGTTGGCAAATTTCCGCCAAGCATGTCTTGTGCTAGAAATATGCCTGCACCGAGGAACATAACGTCGTTATCGTGGTCGCGGTGGTTGTATTCGAGGCGGAGGGCAAGATTCTGGCTCAACGTATAGCGTTGGCCGACAAACCAGCGGAAATCGTCTGATTTATCCCCCAACGCATAAGCGCAGGTATGTTCCAGACGCCATCAGTTTCCATCGGTCAGTGAGATCGGCCAACAGGCCGACGGTTCCTCCCCGCCGACGCGATGGTCCTCTTCGTAGGCACGGCTGTAGTTGGCCTCGGCCTCGGCGAAAGGCAAAAACAACCTCTCGTTTCAGCCAATGAGATTCCTTCGCCGCCCCGATGCCACCGTTCAGCACCCCGTTACTGCAGAGCTGACAGCTGCCGAAGCGAATCGTGTTCATGCCGACATTGATCTTCCACGAAGGTGCATGAAACAATGAATCCATCGGTGAGAGCGACAGCACGTTGGCAAAGGTCGCCCGCTCAACCCTCGACTGATCAACGCGGTTATAGTGACGCAGGCTGACCGAGGCCAGCTGTCAATCTGCGCATCCGGCGTATACCCGATCTCCGGATCGAGCAGATCGTGATAGCCCGCGCGCACCGTGAGCTCTTCGAATGTATCGTTGTTCCGCCAGCCGGCCCTACCGCTGGCCCGCGAGTATCGTGGCCCAGTTCCGGTTGTTTGGCGAATGGCACGACCGAGAAAGGCTCCGAAGGAATTCGGAGTTGACTGCGCGCCGTCAACACCGCTCGATTGCGTTCCTCGAGTTCCTGCGGAGGCGAATCGGTCGTCTCGATTCGATACCGGAGATAGTCCGATGCCAGGTCGAGGAGAAACGCTTGCCGCGGCTGACTCAATTCCGCAAATGCCGGAGACGTGATTTCCTCCACATTCGCCGTGATCCGAGCGGACTGGTCCCGTTCACCGAATGACAATGATTCCCGCGCTTCCGTCGAGATGGTAGTCCTGCGTGAAGGCCGGTAAGCAATCTCGCTGACCAAACCGGGCTGGGCGGCAATGAGCCGTACCGTATCAGCCGGCACGGTCCAAAAGGTGAACTGGTCTGTCAGGTGCAGCGAGGGATCGGCATATTCCAGCAGAGCCAAGAGATGGTAGGAGCAATTCTCTTTGAAGAAAAAGTAATCCGAAATATGCATTGCCGAGTTCCCAGGCATGCATCAGAAACCGCCGAAGCTGAACCGGTGTGAAATTGAGTCGATACTCCCAAATGTCACGATTCTCGATGTCTCCGTATTCTTGAACCTTGAGATAGTACGGAATGGTGGAGAAATAGCCTTTGTAGAAGCCGAGAATACCCTGAATCGGATAAGCGATCCCGGCATCCGGCGGGACATCAGCGGCATAGTTGATCGTATAGGCCAGGATGCGGGTCTGTTCCGTCTGGCCCTTCTGATCCACCCGGAACAGCGTGTGGCCGAACATGGAGGCGGGATTGTTCATGAACGCGGACGGAAAAATGAGTGTGATCGATTGAACTTCAAAATCGGCATACCACCGATCGAATCGTTCGCAGGCCATCGGCGGGAGGCGGGTCTCGTCAAAGGGCAATTGATCCCGTAGCCACTCATACCGCGCGATGAACGCACACTGAGCTGGCTGCTTCGAGCGCCCAACGAGCTCGGCAGAGAAGAACTGCTTCAGCGTCGCGTTGAGTTCTGCCTGTGGATCGGTTTTCCCATCGGGCGACATGAAAAATCCCGGGTCATCTTGCTCGCTGGTGTGGCCGCCAAACAGATCCTTTCGGTAGTGGAGCAGGAGATGCCACTCTCGCTCACTGGCGAGCTTGGCCTGCAGACCCTTGTTGATCAGTTCGACAAGATAGGCATTATCGGGAGGATCACCAGCATCAGCCGGCGAGGCTGGAGCGAGAAGCAAAATGAACAGCAGTAAGGACGATATACAAGCGGCGGGTCAGAAAGACACGGGGCTTCGACATTGAAGTCGAAGCCCCGTGCTGGCGATTAGCGAGTCGAACCCTGGGCAAGGATTGGATGCGTGGCAATTGCGTCGTTGATCGCTTTCACCATCGCGACCGGTGAAGCTTCCCTGTCTTGATCAAGGATGTGTACCGTTCCTGAGTCATGCGCAAAGAACGCCGCCTGGTGCTCGGCGGCACACCCATCAAGGTGGCGAGCGATGCGAGATGCTCGCCCTGGCCCTGCGCCATTTCCTGAGACAGATTCTCAAAGTTGAGCTGAGCAAACATCGTCGTCTTCTGCTCGGCCCATACCTTCCCATCGTTCGTGCAACCCGATGTTCCGAAGCTGATACCGAACGTATTGCTACCGAACGTACCGTTCGTGGTCGCCATCAACACCTGGGGCCCGATGTTCTTCTGGTGCGAAAAATCACCCCACGCGAGCTTGCCCAGCCCGCAGCCAGGGCCGGTGTCTGGATTGGCCGCCATTGCAAGGGCCTGCCTGCATGCCGAACAGCACCGCGACGGACAATAAGAGCACTTTCTTCAACATAAGTCCTCCTCCTAGTATGATTTGAGTGGATAGCCCCTGTCGCATGTAAGACGCAACGGTTGGATTATAGCTGAAACAGAACATTCTGTTGAGAAAAAAGTATTTATGGCCTTTCCGCGACTCCAGCAAGCAGTGGATGTCCAACCGCCTCTTGGATTGCCTTGGTGACTGAGCGGCGAATCTTCACATCTCGATCAGGCCGTCCATTCGATCACCGAATCAGTCTGCTTCCATCTAGGTTCTTCTCAGTACTTGGTCTCTCCCGCCAGTGCCAACAGTTGATCAGAGGTCCATTGTCGGACCACTTGGCAGTCGCGATCGAGGAGGTGTGACGCTCCCATCCTGTCCCATTTCTGCCTCCGCAAGTAGGGCTCCGGTTTCATCGATCAAACGATAGCCCGTCGCGCTCGTTTCGATTATGGCGCGCCGTTCGACGATTCCGTTCCGCTCGTAGGTCACCGTCGTGCCTCGATCACTCTCGGCCATCGTCACCGTGAGCCCACCCAGCCGGACGACGCGGGTCGCTCCGTCGCCTCCCGCATCGTTGGCCTTGACCGGATTGTTCCCGCTCCAGAACTGAATGGAGTTGAAGATGAAGGCGTCGAGCAACGCAGAGAACATGTACACCGGAATAATGATCATGCCGAAGAAGACGAACTCCTTCATCCACTTCTCGTTCACTTCGCTGCTGCCTTTGATGTTGCTGTTCCAGTGATAGACATTTCTGGTCAGATTGAACGGTCCGTAACAGGCTGTCGTGACCGTCAGGAAACTTCCCACAACCATCGCCGCGACGATCCTATTCATCAGCGTCTTTCCCTTCATGTCGTTCCTCCTTGTTTCTTGGGCAACTTCACACCAGTGGACCTGTTTCGACGATTCGCATTATCGCTCAAGCGAATCAGCTTGGGCAAAATCTTTTCCTTCAGAATGGTCAGACGCCCGATCCCGCGTGGGAGTGAGAATCGCTTCGGCCCCGCTGATCCAGGATTGAACAGCAGCGTCTTGCCGAACCATTCGATTTTCGGCTGGTGCGTGTGGCCAAAGACGCAGATGTCCGGCTGTTCGCGATCCAGAAATGCTCGTCCGTCCTTCGTGAGCTTCCCGCCTTCATACAGAATATGACGGATGGCGATGCGGCGGCCTGCCAGTTCGATCACGGCCTCGGACGGAAATCCGCTCTGTTCATCATCATCGACGTTGCCGGAGACGGCGGTGACCGGCGCGATCTGCTCCAGCTGTTCGATCACAGACCGATCGCCAATGTCCCCGGCGTGGAGAATGTGATCGACGCCTCGGAAGATGTCGCCGGATGGCCGGATCGAATAGGCCATGGGTATCGGCAATCACGCCGATCCGAATGGCTCTGCGCTGGTTCATGGGGCGGCGACCGGCTGGGATCCGAGTGAAGCCTGCACCTGTTTCCAGTCGAACGTAAACGGCTCCGGCGATTTCTTCGGCAAGGCGGCGAGCTCCGCTTTCAATCGTTCGGCCCTGGCGGCGCTCATCGGATGCGTCGAGAGCCATTCCATCCGACCCTCGTCTTTCTCCGAGAGCCGTTCGAAAAACCGGATCATGCCGGAGGGATCGATCTTCGCCCGCTGAAGCAATTGCAATCCCGTCAGATCGGCCTCGGTCTCCTGCTCCCGGCCGAACTTGAGCGTGAGCAGTTCGACACCGAGCTGTTTCATCATCCCGACGAGGCCCTGTTGATTGCCAAGCACAATGGCCGCCACCGTCAGCAGCCCAAGACTTTTCACGATCCGTTCAAGCCCATGCCGCTGCAGCACGTGGTTCAGCTCATGGCTCAGCACGCCCGCCACTTCTTCGCCGCTTTCTGCCTTTTTCATGAGCCCGGTGAACACCACCACATACCCGCCAGGCAGTGCGAAGGCATTGACGACATCGCTCTTCACCACGGTCACGTCGAACTTGTAGGGATTATTCGGAATCTGCTCAGTCAGACGTTGCGTCATCTCTCCCAGCGCTGTAACCGCGGGACCCTCCTTCATCACCTCCTGATGGCTGAGAAAATCCCGATAGGCCGATTCGCCCAGCTTTTGTTCCCACTCTACCGGAATCCGACTCACTGCAAGTCTCGACGAGCAGATCGGACCCGAACCAGAGTCCCAACACCGTGGCCAGGATCACCCCGCCGACCAGGCTCCAGACGAGCCGGCGCCGGTGACGCACCTGTCGCACCTGCTCCGCAACCTGTGCAAGCGGAAGACCGAGATGGTCAGGGACCGTTTCCCGAAAAGCCCGAATCACGTCAGGATTCTTCAGATACAGCGTCCGTTCCCCTTGCTGCCCAACCCATTTCACAACAAGCTGGTCATGATCCAGTCCACCTGCCGAGACGGTCAGACTTGAAAAAGGAACGGATTCCGGCTGGCCATCGGCAGTATCAGATGCAAAAGTGACGGTGAGTCCATGCTCTTCGACATGAACAAGGCAAGGCGCGCCGGTGGCGGGAAACTCGTCACCGAAACAGAGAGCGTTGGGAAGAAGTGAGTCACGGTTAGTTGACGATTGACTTATTGAGGTTGAAAATCCTGGTATGGATGCTCAAAACGGCGGCCAACAAGGCCGCAGGCGAGCAGAAACCGGAGGCGTGATAGGTTCCACCCTCCCTCCCCAAGCTGCCAAGACAGCTCCTTCCTCGTATGAGGTACGTTGAGGATTGTCTTGCGAGTCGAGAACGAAGCTTGGGAACTGGCGCGTCTTGGCGCGACTGGGTCGGGCGGATGATAAGGTAGGCGTTTTCAGCATCCGCTACTCGGAGACCGGGATGAACTGCCGTATCCACGCTCCGAAACTGCCCGGGTTCCGGCTTTGAATGTATACGAGTCCAGGCCCTCGGAACCGGCAGACAAACCCTTCGCCTGAGGTGAAGCTGGCAACCCAGCCGGAGGTGGCTTTTTCGATGTTGTACGAGGTCGTGGTCGACCAGGCCACCAGGTGGCTATTGTCCACGATGTATTCCTGATCGGGCTTCAACTCGATCTTGTGAATGGCCCCGAAGCTGTTCAGAACGAGCGTCCCTTTCCCGCTGATTTTCAGAATGAAGAAACCCTCTCCGCCCAGCAATCCACGGCTCAGGCCCTGCATTTTGCTTTCGATGACGATCGCGTCGGCGCCCGCGAGGAAGCCGTCTTTCTGCACCATGTATTCGTTCACACCGTCGAGCTCCAAGATGACAATTTCGCCGGGCACCGTCGGAGCCAGCAACGCTTCGCCGGGGCCGCGGCTGGCGCGCAGCGTCTGAAAGAAGAACTTCTCTCCCGTCAGGAACTTTCGCGACAGGGCTCCGAGAAACCCGCCTTCCATCTTGCTTTCAATGTCGATGGTCGGTGAGCAAGCCACCATCGCGCCCGACTCGGCTTTGATGTTCTCGCCAGCCGCCAATTCCACCCGCACCATCGGAAATGCACCTGGATATAAGATTTCGCTCTTCATGTCGTCACGTCCTCCATCTATTCATACTGGCTCTCTACACCACCCATCCGTAGGCTTTGCGGCTCGGCTCCGGTCCTTCTTCCAGATAGCTCATTCTGAGTTGCCCCAGAACGTCTTGCGGCAACTCATTCCGCTTTGCCTTGGCATCGACGCCAAACACACGCGCCGCGTTCAGTCCGAAGATCCGTTCCTTCACCTGGCGCGTGAGCGGCTGGTACCGATACTGCTCGATCAGCTGATCCGGAATCTGGAATCGCCGAAAGGCTTCGATCTGCCATTGCGGCGAACCATACCAAATCGAGTCTGTCCCCCAGAGCACGTGATCGACACCGAACGCGTCGATGATCTGCCCAAGCACATGCGCGCAGACCGCCGGATGGGTCGTGACAAGCTGCGCAAAGGTCGAGCCGAGCTCCATATAGATATTCTTGATTCCAGGCTGCGCCTGCTTCATGCGGCAGAAACTCGGTGGTCCAGGGAATTTCGCCTGTCTTCGCAAACACCGTATCCACCGTCGAGGTACTCTTGAGCCCCGAGTGATAGACCAGAAAATCGATGTCGGGAAAATCTCTTGCCGCCTTGATCAAATCCTTAGGGTGGTTGTAGTCCGGCACCGGCCCAAGTGGGAAGTCCTTTGTGGACGCAGACACGCTTAATGTTGAGCTTCCGGGCTTGCTCCAGCATCGGATAGGCGATCCTCTCATCGTCCATCCACCAGCCACGATCGAATCCCTTGGACAAGACCCGGTGTAACACTTCCACGCATCGACCTTGAGCGTCTCCGCCTGCATCGCCATGAAGTCCAAATCGGCTGCCCCCAGTTGGGGCGTGGCCAATCCATGCGCGAGCATTCGTTGGGACTGCGCAAGGCGATTGATTTCGTCACGGATATGCGCCATCTCTTTCGGCGGCACGACCGCTTCTTGCGGATAGGGTCCCGGCGGCGTACTGATGAGGCCGATGGTGGTCTCGCTGTCGAGGAACACTTCTTTCACAAAGTTTTTCCACGAAAGGTCGTCGATGGTGCCTCGATCGCCCGCAAGCTTCGGGTTGAGTCCTGATTCCCGTATCCATCGTCTGAGCGACAGCAGCGCCTGCTTGGAGACCGCGCCCTTTCGATTGTCTTCGGCATCGGTCGGGTCGTAGTGCGAGCCGACGTAATGCGTCTGCACATCGAAGATAAAATAGGGCGCGCCCTGCTTGCTCGGCAAAGGCTGCCGCTTTCAAACAGTTCGATCTCTCCAATGTCAAAGAACTTCCCAAAGACCGAGTTCATGGCCAGCAACGCGGCTGCCATCCCGCCGGTCGTCTTGAGAAAGTCTCGACGCGTGAAGCCTCGTCGAACTGCGGTCCGTTCCACGAGCGCGGTGGCGACGCTGTTCAACACGAGCCTGCGTCTGCCGTCTGGCCGAAGGGAGCAAATTCTTCGTTCGACACGATCCGCGTCGGAATGGCGGATTGAAATGTGGTCCCTTTCCTAGCCGAGGCAAGGTGTGGAAATGGTGATGGTGAGGACGCCATGGTGCCTATTCTCGTGAATGGTGTGCCGTGATTCTGTGGAATACGCCGGCAGTGTCACAACTAGCCCGTATTATTCATGAAGATTCGTCGCGAAAGGTGCAGACGCAAAGCGAGACGGCACGGAGGCGTGAAGCGCTGAGGCATACCGTGCAGATGTCGAAGGGCTGAACGGCGAGACTGCCCATCACACTCGATTCACGCTTGCAGCAGAAGCTGCATGAATAATGGGCGAGAGCGAGCGAACTAGTCAAATCTTTGACCGGAGGGAGGGGGTCGGTGTATTACTTGGACCGGGGGACGCGGATCGGCTGCTCTCGAGCGCGACCGATTGAATCTTAGGAATTGTTGCGACTACATCATGCAGGGGATCACCTTCTTGATCTTTGCCGTCTTGCCCGACACTATACATCACACCCTTTCTGCTGATCGACCAGCATAGGAAGACCGGTAAAGGGATCGGAGTAGGCCTGTCCTGCCTTTGCGAGGCGCGTGAGCACATTTCCCTCTTGTGCCCCTCGTCTGATCCAGACTTGCAGGCTCGCCAGACGAAGCCGTGCATCGGTCTCCACCATACGCCCAACATAGGGGATCCCATGAAGGGAAGTGGCTCGATTCCGATGATGTGCTCGATCGGATTCGCCACGTAGTCCACCGCGCTGACAGCGGGAGTCGAATGAAGCTGGACGGTTTGGGCAAGTTGCTGTAGCGCCCTTCCGCCACAGCTTTGCTCGCCGCCTCGTAATAGTCCGCATAGGCATTGGATCGCCGCTGCACGGGAAGGGGCATCGCCGCCGCCAGGGCAACGTAAAGAGGACGCTCGTTGGTCTTGTCGTTCTTCAGGCTCGTCGTCACGGCCTTAGTCGCCCACAAGAGATGGCTCTGCATCGGCCATCGGAGGGACAGCTCAACCTGATCGAAGGGACGAACGATCTTGCCGAGTCGACCGATGGCTGCCCCATCGAGATCCTGTCGGGTCAAGAGCCCGGACGCGATCGCGACATCGTCCTGAACTGCCGTCGCTGCCAGCATCTTCACCATCAACGTCTTCGACTGTCCAAGCGCAGCGCGCCAGGATCCCATATCGGTCTCAAGTCGTCCGAGACCGGTGTCTGAGATCCTGCGCAAACCCTTCTGCACAGGTACAACCGATGGGCCAGCAGAATATGGGCACAGTTCGGGCTCAGGATTTGTCCGTATCCCACATCTTCAAACGGCATCGAAAGCCATTGTTGGTAGCGCTTGAGGGCGACCGATTCTTGAGCCGCCCATGATCGTACTGCTGCAGCCTGCGGCTTCAGTCGTGCCACCGGGTCGGCACTGGTGAACCACCCTCGGACCACGTTGGCGGAGGCCCCTGCCGTCGTCACCCTTTCCCTCATCACCGACCATACAGGCGCTCGCAGTCTCGGAGATCGCTCTCTTCCACCTTGCGCTCGTAACCCGCTTGGAGCGGGTCCTGTTCCCCGAGAGCGTCGAAGCCGAGCAGCATGAAATACCCGTTTTTTCTTGAATCAGTGAGTGCCAGTGGAGGACTCGCTGTCAGGTTGTGATAGACCGACGACGGGGGAGCTTCCATCACCATCCAGGCCAATCCAACCGCCCCGATGCCGACCGCCACCAGCGCAACGCAGGAGAACGCCAACCCCAAACACAGCAAGCACAATTGATCGCGTCGTCGAAAAACAGGACCCGATAAACGACGAGATGCCAATGCGGACCCGCGCCACTCTGGCGGCAAACCGAGGCGCGGTCTTGGCGACGCCAAACGATCCCTGCGTAGCGAACCTGGCTTTTCTCTCCCGTTGAGTCAAAAAGAACATCAACAGCCGACGCAGCGACCGAGAACGCAGGTTCTGGCTTCCGAGTGAGCTGGATTCGACGCCGGAGTCCTGCCACGTCTGCGGGAGACGGTGGAGGAGTATTCACAAACGTGATCGACTCACTCGCCCGAACCCATTCCGGTCTCGTATCTTCCTGAGGAACAACCTTTTCCACGACGGGGGCTACCGCTTCAACGACAGGGGCTACCGCCTCCGAAGGAACCGATTCCCATCCACCGCTAGCGCGACAGCTCGGCGACCGCTTCAGGCGATTCCTCAACCAGCGGTAACGGAGCTGGCGGAATCGACTGGAGCCTCCCCCTTCTCCTTGTCCCAATTTCGTTTCTTTTCAGACGGACGATGTGGCTGAACCTCGACTTCGCCAGTGTTCCAACGCGACAATGTATCCATTGAGGCAGGAGATGCCGATGGTCCGTCACTTGGCGCTACGGAGAGCGGAGGAGCCGCAGCGGCCTGGGACCAGTGTAATGGGTATTTCATGGTGTTCTGTGGAAACCGGTTCAGGTGCAGGTGGTGCTTCCGACATCACCGCTGAATCTGAAGGCTCCGGAGCGGGAGGCTTCCGGAAATAGCGCTACGGGCTTGCGGCTCCATAAAAGACGGGAACGAAACTGGCTCAGATTCACGAGCGGGTGCGACCGGTTCTGACAGAGGGGCACCGGGAAGTCCACCCTGAACGGAGCTTGGGGCGTCGCCTCGAAAAGTCGGTGGCTCCTCTGGCCGCGAGGGTTCTTCCGAAAGAAGAACCGGCGTTGGCCGTGGGAGATCGGACTCTCGGATCGCATCTGTTTCTGCAATCGAATCCACTCGCTTCACCCAAGGTCGAAGGTTGAGCCGATGGCAACGGCTCGGGATCGCTGGATGAGACGGGCGGTTCTGAGGTTGATGTAATGGATGGGGCAGGAGTTCTCTGGTTCTGGCACCGATTCTGGTTGGAACTGATTCTAAGTCCCTCGCATCCTGTGAAATCGTATCCGGCTTGGAGAATGCGGCAGGCGAACTCGACGACAAGGATTCCTGCGGCAAACTTCCATGCTCCGTCGAAGACGGCGTTCCATGAAAATGGGACCGTGGGCGAGGAATCTAACGGTAGGACAGGGTCGGGACTTCGGGCTCCGGAAGTACCGCGGGACTCGTTGACGGCTCCGCCGCAAAGATCGACTCACTAGGCTCCGTCAGATCTGGCGCATGAGCTGGACTCGACAACTGATCTGATACAGATTCAGGCTGAGTGATGGCGGACGGGGCAAGGAACGGATTCACCGCCCAATAGTGGGTGCTCCAGCCGATTGAGCTAATGGAGCCGTCGACGGGGCTCGCTTCCTCAATCCTGATGGTCGGAGGTCTCTATCTGCTCCCAGGGCATGGGAGAAGATAATCCCGGCGACCCGACGGAAGAGGTGATGACTCTCCCAACGTCCGCAGTTACGCTCCTCTGAGGAACTAGGGGTAAGCCCCTCATCCGCAAAGGCGAAAGCGTTCGACAATCGGATCCCCCCATTCCATCATCACGATGTCCACTCGACGGAAACGGCGGCTCGGCCAATATATCGATGGCAACATTTCCTGATCGAAGTCGATCGGCCTCCTGGATTGGCCCAGTAGATTCGGACGGCGGAACCTCCAGTTCCTGTGGAGCCAAACCGACCGGTGCCGGGTCTATCACAAACGTCCGGAACACTGAGCGATTCGATGACGGGATTCGACGAAGTGGGTAGGCGGAGTCTCGTGACTCGGGGAACGTCCCACGCAAGCTGTTCCCACGGCATCACATCAGACGCCCTAGATTCCTCAGTGGTGGCGAGGATTTCGTCCTGGGGCTGCGAAGCACGCGACTTCCAATGACGTCACTGCGGCAGAAGCCAACGGATGAGGCACAAGAAGGTCACCTGTTTGTATGTCGAAGAGAGGAGGCAAACTGAAAGGCCACAGGGGCTCGGCCGCGGGCGCAAGTTCTCTCACTTTGGCATAGAGCTGGAGACGGTTTCTTGGGATCTTCAGAGTCTGGACCTCTCGATGAGAATCTCGATTGCCGCCTTGCCCAACTCGGCCACCGCAGCCACGGCATCCCCACTTTTCCTCGTGGCAACACTGGGCCAAGAGTTCGGAGGAACGGGACGCAACGGAGGTCCGGCAGCCAAGTATTCGCGCAGCAAGGATTCGCTGGCCGAGCCGAGAGTCTTGTCGCTCCGATCGCTTTGGCATTGGCGAGGGACTCCCAAATGCAAGCCGAGCCGTGACAAAGACTGCCTCAGTCGTTAGATGCAGCGTGGCAAAGAGCCGTCGAGCTTCCGTGTTGTGAGGATCAAGTGAGAGCAGCTCTTTCAACGCAGCGGACGGACCGGCCGTACTTGCCGGTGTTCATGTGGGTGATGGCTTCCTCGAGAAGCGCAAGCTTTTCTTGCTGTAGCCGACAACACCCCGGTTGTGCACCCGGGAAGGGGGTCTTTTTTGTCAGCTTTTTGAGAGGATTTCTTGTCGGTCCGCACATTACAACGCTCAGCGAGGTCACGTCGAAGAGATACCGAAGTGGCTCCCCCTGGCCACTTTGCGCCAGACTTCCGATTCCGTTCGGTTATCTCACGATCTTGAGGGGAGGCAAACTAGGCGGACGAATGCAATCCTGGTGTGCCATTACAGTCTTTATGGCGGATTTTAATGCTGTTTATTATTCAGATGTTAGATGAGTCTTTTCCTTCCTTATCCTAAGTCTTTTCAAAATGAACAAGCCCGACAAGAATCGCGTGCGTTGAGAGAGCACTTCTCTCGAAGCGACGTATGGGGAATCTCCAAACGTCTGGGTTTATCTTTTCCGCAAGAAGCCACGAAGCAGGAACCAGGGCAAGGGTCTCGTCTCTGAACAGGGTCTCGATCAACCAAGCAGTACGCCCGGCCGCCTGATCGAGGAAATCTGGCGC
>ERZ1370068.8748-contig-7579_pt1 | contig 47852 bp, 64 predicted proteins | sample MGYA00561227_ERZ1370068 | MGnify/ENA primary metagenome ERZ1370068 (study PRJEB38410, sample SAMEA6850437) | metagenome | study: Metagenomic assessment of the ecological functions of the soil: analysis of the soil microbiota associated with the... | reverse complement strand
CGCGAATCGCCCACAGAAGCGGTGTGGCTCGGATCGACCTTGAGCTCGAGGATTTACCGTTGATGGTCAAGCGCGCCATGGTCTTCCCTCCCGGGGTTGCGGTGCAGGTGGCAAATATCGCCCATTATGTCCGGAAAGCCAGTTGTTCGAGCGTCCGGACTACCCATCGTGCGAACGTTCGGCGCGACGGCGACGTCCATCTCCGTCAGCGCGATCACTTCCTGCGGCGTGAACCCCGGCGCCACCTCGTCGAGGACGAAGCGGCGTCCCGTCCCAGCGCAGCAGCGCCAGGTCGGTCACGACGTAGCTGACGCAGGCCTTGCCGGTCAGGGGATAGGTGCACTGCTTCGCCGCAGCTTCGGGCGGCCCTTGCTGTCCACGTGCTCCATCACGATGATGCAGGTCGCCCTTGCCGGACAGGAGATCCATCGCGCCGCCGATGCCGCCGCGCTTGGCGTCCGCCGTGCTCCAGTTGGCGACGCTGCCGGCCTGATCGACCTCGTAGGCGCCGAGGATCACGGTGTCGATCCAGCCGCCGCGCGCCATCTCGAACGACGTGACGCTGTCGAAGAACGACGCGCCGGGCGTTCAGCGCCACGAACTGGCCGGCGGCGTTGTAGATGTCCGGATCGATCTCGTTCTCCTCCGTCACCATCCGGCCGTAGCCGAGGACGCCGTTCTCGGCGTGCAGGATCACGTCGCGGCCCTCGAGGTAGTTCGACACCATCGTGGGGATGCCGACGCCGAGGTTCACGTAGGTGCCGTCCTTGACGAGCCGGGCCGCGTTCCTCGCGATCCCCTCGCGCGTCAGCGCCGGCTTGCCGTCGTAGAGGCGCGGCTTGATCCGCGGGCCGTCGCGCGGGACGGCGCCACGCCTTGCCGTCGACGACCTGCGTGGTCTTGACGACGCGCGACACGAAGATCCCGGGCAGGTCGATCAGCTCGGGCGGGATGACGCCGGGCTCCACGATCTCGTCCACCTCGACGATCGCGACCCGCGCGGCCTTGGCGAAGCTGGGATTGAAGTTCTGGCTGCCGCCGCGGAACTGCACGTTGCCGAGGCGGTCGGCGCGATAGCCGCGCAGCAGCGCGTAGTCCACGTGGATCGCGTGCTCGAGGACGTGGGGCTTGCCGTCGAACTCGCGGATCTCCCGGCCCGTCGCGAGATCGGTGTCGACGCCCGTCGGTGAGTAGAACGCCGGGATGCCGGCGCCGCCCGCGCGGCAGCGCTCGACCAGGATGCCCTGGGGCACGAGCTCCACCTCCATCTTGCCGGCGGCGATCTGCTCCTCGCTCGCGGTCGGCGTGCCCGGGCGCACGGAGAACGCGGCGATCAGCTTCTTCACCTGGTTGTTCTCGGCGAGGATCTGGCCGCGCGTCGCCCCGGCGTCGCCGAGGGAGTTGCAGACGAGCGTGAGGTCCTTCGTGCCCTGATCGCGCAGGGCGCAGATCAGGCTCGTCGCGAAGCGGTGCGCGACGCCGAAGCCGGCGATGGCCACCGTGGCGCCGTCGGGGATGTCGGCGACGGCCTGCTCGGGCGATGCAACGATCTTGTTCACAGGGTCCCTCACCTGTCAGGATTTCGACCACGCGGGGCGCGAGGGCTCTCCACGGCCCCGCTCCCCGGCTGCACGGGATGATAGCGCAGGCCGCTACCGCGCTGGGGCGCCGATCCTCTCACCGCCGGCCCTGCGGAGCCCGCCAGCCACGCGCCAGCACGAAGCCCGCGAAGGCGCGGCGAAGCCCGCCGATGGCGATGTGGGGAGATTCATCGGGACCCGCGGACGGAACGGCGAGGTCGAGCACGCCGTGCTGGAAGATTACCAGATCGAGGTAGCCGGAGCCGGTGGCGAGGCCCAGCAGACCATCGAGCGGTAGAGCGTGCCGAACAGCGAAAGTAGAAGATGGTAGCCGCGCGTCGACCACCATGCGGCGAGCGCGGCCCACACCCCCGTGGAGGCCGCGTGCCGGGCGTCGTCGAAGATGTCGAGGGAGAAGAGGCCGAAGGTCCGGCCCTGCCGCGTCGGTGAGGCCGGGGATGTAGTTCAGGCTCGTGACGACGGCGAACAGCACGGCGTAGACGGCGGCGATGAGCCGCGGCGGGTTCCATGGTCGCGGCCAGGTACTGATTCCACATCGTGTTCTGGAACAGCAGCCCGGGATCGTAGTGACGCTTGCGGCTCACGAATTCCTCCACGCGCGGGTACGCGCGCCCGACCTGACCGCGCTGGGCGTGCAGGCGGTAGGGCAGGCAAGCTGCCGCCCGCGTCGAGGGCGGCATCGATGAGACGGCGAGTCAACACCGCCATGTCTTCGTCGTCGACGCGTGTCGTCTTCTGGGAGAACAGCATCACGGCGGCCACCCGCGGCCCGCGCGCGTAGGCGAGCAGGCTGGTCCGGTCCTCGGCGACGAAGCGCAGCGTCACGTTGAGCAGGTCCTGGCGCGAGCGGGGAATGGCTGTCCGGCACGCCTCCAGAAACGGCTCGAGACCGTCGGCCGGCAGGAAGTGCTGTGCAGGATGTCGGTCCGCGCGCGATCCCGGCCGGCCAGGTTCGCCACCGGCTCGTTCAGGAGCCGGTTGCGGGAGGCAATCGCCGACGAGGTCTTCGGCCCGGCGACCGTCTCCGCGTACCAGCGGGCGCTCTTCGCCGTGTCCGAGCCGATCTGCGCGCGGAAGACCTCGCGCGACACCGACACCATGAGACCGCCCGACGACGCGGCGGGCGGCGTCCCGGCCACCGGACGGAGCGTGACGAGCAGCGCCTCGCGCAGGGAACCGCTTCGCGTCGACCGCGAGCCGCCCGTACGCCATCCGGATCGTGTTGTCCTGGCCCAGGACCGCGACCATGCGCGGGACCGAGCTGGCCGGCGGGCATCAGCTCACGTAGGCGGCCTTCAGCAGCGACGTTCTCGACCATCGCCGCCTCGACGTCGACGACGACACCGAGGAGCCCGTAGCCGCCCATCACCGGACCGAAGAGCTCGGCGTTCTCGGTCGGCGAGCACGTGACCGAGGTCGCCGGAGGCGAGCATCACGCGGCAGGACCGGACCGTCGTCCCGAACGGACCGAACGAGACGGGCCAGCCGTGCGCGTTCACGCAGAGGGTCGCCGCGACGCCGAAGTCGTGGTTGGACTGCATCACCGCGGGCGAGAAGCCCACGGGATCGAGCGCGCCGATCACCTGGCTCCACCGGGCCCCGGCGGCGACGCGATAGGTCTTCGCCGCTCGGTCGACGACGATCCAGCCACTCGCCCCCGGCTTCACGTCGAAGGTCATCGCGACCCCGTCGCGGATGAGCGCCTGCCCTCCCATCGAGTGCCGCGCAGCGCCCACTGCGACCGGTCGATGCTCGGCCGCCGCCGCCTTCAGCTCTGGCGCGCAGCGCGCCGAGCCATGCGTCGCCGCGCACCTGGTCCGGCCGCCGGTGGCGCGTGACCGGCGTGAGGTTGAGCCGGCTGGCGTCGTCGAGGACGGTCGGCTTCGGCAGGTTCTGGGCCGCGGCAGGGAGCGTCTGCAGGAGAGCGGTGGCGATGCCGGTGCCGAGCACCGCGCGACGGGACATCGACTTGGACGCCCGCGACATCCCCGTGATTCTGCGCCGCTGGCGGCGGCGCTGTCAACTTTCGCGGCGCTGGCGCCCGCCGCTGGCAGCTCAGCGGGCCGGATGGGCGCGGCCCTCAGCGCGGCCGGGTCCGCGGCTCGTCGGTCACCGACGCCAGGAACTCGAGCAGCGCCGCGTTGAACTCGGCGGGTGATTCGATGGCGGGGATGTGGCCGGTGTTCTCGAGCACGCGCAGGCGCGCGCGAGGCAAGGAGGGACGCGACGGCTCGTCCCTGCGGAAGCGGCGTGACCGTGTCGGTGGATCCCCAGACGACCAGCACGGGAACCCGGAGAGTCCGATAGGACGCGATCCGGCCGCTGAGCGCCGGCCGATCCGGATGGACGAACCATTGGAGCCACTCGCCGAGCGCGGTCGTGCTGCCGGCGACGCCGAGCGGACGCTGCAGCATCTCGACCATCGCCGGAGTCGCCGCTTCCTTGCGGCTGATGAGCTGCTGCAGGAGCAGGCGCGTCATCATGGGATTGGTGAGCAGCCCAGCCACCAGGGGACGGCGGACCAGCCCGGAGCGCGAGCGCGGTCGAGATGGCTCCCGGAGGGTCGGCGGCATCGGGAAGGGCGCTGCCGTCGGGCGCATGCAGGCCGAGCGCCGCGTCGACCGGCACGAGCGCCCGGATCTGCTCCGGCGCGAGCATGACGCTCTCCACGGTCGCGCGCGCGCCGAACGAATGGCCGACGAGCGTCACGCCCGCGCGATCGAATCGCGTCAGCAGGTCAGCGAGGCGCCGCCCCTGGGTCGCCATGGTGTAGTCGTTTGCCGCGGGCCGCTCTGAGAAGCCGAACGGGGGCATAGTCCACCGCCACGGCGCGGTAGCCGCGATCGGCCAGCCGTCGCATCGTCTCGCGCCAGATCTCGCTCCAGGCGCCCGTGCCGCGCACGAGAACGACGACGTGCCCGCCGGCTGGACCCGCCTCCTGGACGTAGAGCTCGATATCGTGCGCACGCACGAAGGTGACCGGAGGGCGGCGCGAGCGCTGGCGGAGACCGGTTTCCCGGAGGCCCGCGGCAGCGACCGCGAGGATGCTGGCGAGCACAGGGACGGCGACGAGGAACGCCAGGCCCCACAGCGCCAGCCGCGCCAGTCTCGGGAGGGACGCGCCCCCGGCCTAGACGCCGCGCGCGCGGCCGCGCGGGCTCGTTGTAGCCGAGCGGCACCGAGGCCGGGCCCAGCGCGGCGGCGTCTCGGCGAGGCGCACGCACCGGCGCGAGATGGCGCAGCCGACCGACCGGCGTGTCGCTCGTCATCGACCAGCGCTCCAGCTCGTCGCGGCGTGAACTCCTTCGGCACGTCCTTGAGCTCGGCCTCCGGCACCTGGCCGCGCCCGACGAGCCAGCGCCCGGTCTGCGCCAGCGAGATCCGCACGAGCCAGCTGCCGCCCTCGCGCGCGCGGCGGGCGAGGGCCACCATCGCGCCGAACGCCATCAGATAGCCGGTCAGGATAGTCGATCGCCGACACCGGATAGAACTGCGGGCCCGGCGTCGCGCCGGGGAACAGCTCGCCCTGGCGGCTCGGTGATGCCGCTGACCGTCTGCACCACCGTGTCGAAGCCGCGGCGCGACGCCCACGGCCCGACGTGGCTGAAGGCGCACAGCGAGACGAAGACGATGCCGGGCCGCAATTTCGCGCCAGCGCCTCGGGCGAGAACCCGCGGTCGCCGAGCGTGCCCGGCCGGTAGCCTTGCGAGAACACGTCGGCCTCGCGCACCAGTCCGCGCAGCGATCTCGACGCTCCTGCGGCTCGCGCAGATCGAGATGGGCGGAGAGCTTGCCGTGGCCGGTGTCGTATTCCTGGTAGCCGATGTTCGGCAGGTGCGCTGCCGGTGATCTTCAGCACGTCGGCGCCGTGCTCGGCGAGCGTGCGCGCGCAGGTCGGCCCGGCGAGCACGCGCGTCAGGTCGAGCACGCGGATGCCGGACAGCGGCCGATCGCCGTCGGGCAGCTTTTCCGGCGCGCTGTCGCCGATCTTGACGATCTCCATGCAGCGGCAGCGAGGCGATCGCGGCGGCCTGCGGGTGCTTGGCCCACTCGTCCATGGTGCGCACCATGCCGCCGGCGCCCTTCGCGGCGATGATCGCCTCCTCGAGCTCGAGCGCGTCCCACTTCGCCACCGCCTTGCGCACCGCCTCGCGATCTTCCGGCACGCCGAGCACGCTGAGCGCGGCGGCGCGATGGTTCGGGAAATTGCAGTGCAGGTAGCTCCAGCGGCCGTTCTTCGCCGGATAGACGCCCATCACCGTGTTGCGCTCGGTCGACACCGCCGCGCCGTCCATCTTCATGTAGTGCCCGCTGCGGAGCGACGCGGTCGCCTGACGCGTGTCGACGGCAACGTCCTGGCGCCGGCCGGTGCGCAGCGGCCCACAGATCGGAGACGGCGAGGCCGACCGCCGCCAGCGCGGCGGCGCTGGTCTCGCCGATGCGGAACGGCGTCGGCAATATCGGATCGGGGCCGGCCGGTGATCTCGACCGCGCGCGCGCGGTCGTCGGCCCAGCCGGCGACCGGCAGGATCGTGCGCAGAGCTTCGCATGGGTCATGGTTGGCCTCAGGCGGTCAGCGTCTTTTCCGTGCGGCGTGCGCCGGCGCCTCCAGCTCGTACGTGTTCATGTTGTACGCCAGCACCGCGTAGCAGGCGATCAGATTCGTCAAGGTCATGGTCCCGCGCTGCCCGAACCGGGCCGTCGCGGCGTCGAAGGTCGGCCGACTGACCTTGCGGTTCTGGAGTAGCTCGCGGGTGAAGTCCACCACGGCTCTGCTCGTCGGGATCGAGGTTGGCCAGCGCGCGCTCTCGCGAATGCCGTCGACGACGTCGTCGCGGACGCCGGCTTTCCGGGCCGCGGCGGCGTGGGCGTACCAGATGAAGGCACAGCCCATCTCCCGGGCCACGGAGATCATGACCAGCTCCTGGAGCTTCTGCGGCAGGCTGGCCTCGTCGCGGATGTGAGTCCGCAGGGCTTCCAGTCTCTGCGCCATCTCCGGGCATGTGCAGGAGGAGCGTGTGCGGGCCGATGTTGGGCCGGCTCCGCCCGGCTCGCCATGAAGGCGTCGTACGCGGGCTTCTCGTTCTCGGCGATCTGGTCTCGGGTGACGAGCGCTATGCGGGCCATGGAGCCTCCTTCCGGGATCTGACGAGCCCGGGGGATTATGGAATGCCCGGGACGCAGCTTCAAGGCCAGGCATGGGAATTGTGGTCGCGACTTGACGTTGCTACCGTACGTCTCGATTCGAGGTCTGCCGGCTGGGGAGCGGACGCCGCCATGAGTGACTGGAAGGTGCGAATCAAGGACGAAGTGCGCGAGCTCCTGCCGCCGACGATCTTCTTTCTCATCGCGTTCCACATCATTGTTCTTTCCCGTGCCCTGATGCTCGAAGAGTTCCGGCGTCAGGTCTCCGCCTCGCCGGCGCGACGGTGGGCGCTCCTGGTCGCCAAGGTGGTGCTCCTGGCCGACCTCCTCCCGTTCATCAAATCGGTTTCCGGAGAAGCCGCTCATCTACAACGTCGCGTGGAAGACGGTGACCTACTGGCTTGCCGCCTCGGTGGTGCACTACCTCGAAGCATCTCGTCCCCATCTGGTGGCGGGAGGGAGGCTTCGCGGCCGCCAACCATCGCCTGCTGAGCGAGATGGTGTGGCCTCACTTCTGGGCCATCCAGCTCTGGCTCATCGTGCTGCTCTTCGTCTACTGTGCGCTCCGGGAGTTCGTCTCGCGTGGTCGGCAGACGAGAAGTCATGAGGATGTTCTTCATAAGCGCGCGATAGCGCGTCGCGGGCTCTCCGCCATAGGTCCGAGTCCATCCCGACCATAGGACCAGTCGTCGGATCGCAAAATAGAGTGTAACTACGAGGTCGTGGTGCGCGGCGCGGTTGGCGGCGGCGAAAGGGCGTTTCGAGCTCCTGGCCTTCCCGCATCCGCAACCACCCGTAAACGCTCGACCGGCCGCTCCCGGCTCAATCTTCCAGAGTGAAAGAACCAACAATCGAGAGGTTCTGACTGCATGAACCCCAAACGGCTGCGGCTCGCGCTTCTCGGCACCCTGTGCCTGGCTCTGGCGGCCTGCGCGGGTCCGGTCTGCACGACCCGGCCGACCCCAAGGTCGTCCTTCGCGAGCTCGACCAGAGCGCCATCACGTCGGGCGAACCGAGCCTGCCGACGCGCAATGTGCTCAACGAGCACGGTCTCTTCGAAGCCTTCGAGCGAGCGTCCCGAGGCTGCCATTGCCGAGCTGCACCGGGCGATGGTCGCCGACGCAGGGGCGATCCGGACCTGCTCTTCGCCCTGGCCGAGCTGTCGTTCCTGCACGGCCAGGCGGCCGCGAAGCGCGAGCTACTGCCTGGCGGCGCGCCGTCTACGCCTACGCCTTCCTGTTCCCCGAGAAGGCCGGCGATCCCGGCCGGGACGGTTCTGACCCGCGGCTGCGCACCGCCGCGGATCTCGTACAACTGGGCGCTGATTGCTGACCTTCCGCGTCGGAGCGACGGGTCGGAGGTCGTCCCGCAGGGCGGCACGTTCAGCGCTGCCCTTCGGGCGGATCGACGTGGCGTTCGATCCCGCCGCCCTGCGCGCCGGGGACCGTGAGCTGTATCGGGTTCGTCCCGATCGCGGAGCTGGAGGTGCACGGGCTGGCCATGCGGTACCGCTGGCCGGGCCTCGGCGCCCCGCTCGCCGCCTCCAGCCGGCTCATCGATGCCTCGAAGCCCGGGCGCGATCTGGTGGCGCCGCGGCTCCAGGTGCCGGTGACGGCCCTCCTGCGGATCTCCGAGGCCCGGCGCGCCCTCGTGCAGGGCGAGCCGCTCACGAGCCAGGCTGGAGCTCCACCTGGCCTGGGACGCGGAATCGGTCTCGATCGCCGGCGAGCGGGTGCCGCTCGAGCGCGAGCCGTCGGCGGCGCTGGCGCTCACGTTCACCGGCCTGCCGGTCATGGAGATCGAGACGCTCGGGTTTCTGGGCCGGCTCACCGGGGTCCTGGCGGAGCGGCCGCCGCTCGTCTCCTCCACGCCGTACCGGCCCGGGCTCATCCCCGTGGTCTTCGTGCACGGCACGGCGTCGAGCGTGGTCCGCTGGGCGGAGATGTGTCAACCGTCTGCAGGCCGACCCCGAGATCCGCAGCCGCTTCCAGTTCTGGTTCTTCCAGTACGACTCCGGCAACCCCATCGCGCTGTCCTCGCTCCGGCCTGCGCGAAGCGCTGAGCGCAGGCCCTGGCGCGACTCGACCCCGAGGGCAAGGATCCGGCGCTGCGCCGGATGGTGCATGATCGGGCACAGCCAGGGGGGCTGCTGGTCAAGATGCAGAGTCATCAACAGCGGCGATCAGCTCTGGAACGCGGTCAGCCAGAAGCCGCTCGATGAGCTGGAGCTGTCCGACAAGACGCGCGACCTGCTCCGGCGCGGGCTGTTCGTCGAGCCGCGTGCCCGAAGTTTCTCGCGTGGTGTTCATCTGCACGCCGCAACGTGGCAGCTTCGTGGCCGGGCGCAATATCATCAGGAACCTCGTCCGGGCGCTCGTGACCCTGCCCTTCAACCTCACCCGGAATGGACGCGGATCTCATCCGAAATCGCGACGCGCGCCGGAGCGGGGTGAGCCTGTCGTCCCGTCGGCGGTCGACAACATGTCGCCCGGCATAACCACTTCATCCTGGCCCTGGAGAAGATTCCCGTCGTACCGTCGGTCACGGTCAACTCCATCATCGCGATCGAGACGGACGGGCCGGTCGAGCAGGGCAACGACGGCGTGGTGAAGTACTCGAGCGCCCACATCGAGCCGGTCGAGTCCGGAGAGTTCAATCGTCCGGCCGTCGCCCCATTCCGCACAGGTGGGCAATCCCAAGACCATCGAGGAAGTCCGACGGATTCTCCGGCTGCACATCGGTCTGAAGACGGGCGCGACCGCTCGAGGAGCCCGATGAACCGGGAGGACACAACAAGCCGACGAGACGGCCACGAAGCTGGTCACGGGTACCTGCCCGTTCGAGCGTAATCACGCCGCCTTGCTGAGCTCGTAGCTGCCGCGCTTCCAGAAAGTGCTCCCGGCCGGGAAGGTCGCGCGCCTCTGCCAGGTCGAGAACAAGATCCGGGCGCTCGTGAACTACGACCTCGCGAGCGAGATCCCGTTCGTCAAATAGGGGAAGGCGAACGATGTTCAAGGCACGAATCGGCAGCCTGCTGGCGTTTGCCTGGATGACGACGTCGATGAGCGACCGCCGTGCGGCGTCGATGCCGCGCTCGACCGACGTCGACGCGCCCTGGCCAAGCTGTATGCCGGCACCGGGGATCTCGAAAAGGCGCCGGCGATCCTCCCGACATCATCAGGCCGGGTTCCTGGCGCCCAGCCGGTGGCCTTCGGGGGCAAGACCGTCGGCACACAACACGGTCGCGGCGTCGTACGGCTACCAGGCGGCTGCGTCGTTCGGGTACGTGCTGTTCTTCTGAGCGATTCGGCTCTGAAATATCTCGATGAGAGCGGCGGTTTCGAGCTCGGCAGGCCGGCCTCGTCGTCCTGATGCCGGGCGGCCTCACGACCACGACGATGAGGCAGGATCTATGCGATCGTCCGACGAGACGGGCCTGATGGCCGGGGTCGGATACAGGCGAAGATCACCGGATCGACCGCTGTCACCGTCGGCGCCCGCCGGCGATCTGCGGAAGCAGAAACACCTCGCTGTCGGGCGCGATCGGCTCGAAGAGGGCGTCCTGGTAGATCTGGCCGTCGATGGCCACCGCCACGCCTTCGTCGAGGTGAGGCCCGAGCGCCGGGTGTAGCTCGGCGAGCTGCTGGAAGAGCTGCTTGACGGACGTCGCCGAGAGCTGGAACTCGGCGACGCCCCCGTGAGCTGCGCGAGGTTTCCGATCAGCACCACTCGCGCCATGCGTGAGCTACCTCGGCGGTCGACGCCCTGCTCCTTCAGCGCCTTGAGCACCTTGGGCGGCGACATCGGCAGCTCGGTGAAGCGGATGCCGGTGGCGTTCTCCATGGCGTTGGCGATCGCGCCCAGCGGCGGCACGATCGGCGTCTCGCCGACGCCGCGCACGCCGTAGGGATGCTTGGGGTTCGCGACCTCGACCAGGATCGCGTCGATCATCGGCACGTCGGAGGCCACCGGCATGCGGTAGTCGAGGAAGCCCGCGTTCTGCAGCTTGCCGTCGGCGCCGTAGATGTACTCCTCGTTGAGCGCCCAGCCGATGCCCTGCACCGCGCCGCCCTGGAACTGGCCCTCGACGTAGGCCGGATGCAGCGCCTGGCCCGCGTCCTGCGCCACCGTGTAGCGCAGGATCGTCACGCGCCCGGTCTCGGGATCGACCTCGAGGTCGACGCAGGTGCGTGCCCAGGCTCGGACCCGCGCCCTGGGCGTTGATGCGGCCGTAGCCGCCGATCGGCCCGCCGGTCTTGCCGGCGACCTTGGCGAAGTCGGCGATCGTCATCGGCTTGACCTTCTCGGCCGAGCGCGCCGAGCGGCCGCACCGCGCCGTCCTTGAACTCGACCTGGTCCGGCTTGGCCTCCCACAGCTTGCAGGCCCGCGCGCACAGCTCGGCCTTGATCTGCTTGGCCGCTTCCACGATGGCCATCGAGCCCGAGAACGCCGAGCGGCTGCCGCCGGTGAGGAACGTTGAAGCCGAGCGAGCCGGTGTCGCCGATGATCGGGCGCACCTTGTCGTAGGGGACGCCCAGCTCGTCGGCGACCACCGTTCGTGAGCGCAGGCGCGCAGGCCGCCGATGTCCGGCGTGCCGGCCATCGAGCGACACGGTGCCGTCCTCGTTGACGGTCAGCGACGCGCACGTCTCGCCGCCGATGTTGAACCAGAAGCCGGAGGCCACGCCGCGGCCCTGCCACTTCCTGAGCGGCGTGTTCCAGTGCTCGGTCTTCTTGATCGAGTTGAGCGTCTCCTCGAGGCCGATGGGCCCGAACTTCGGGCCCGTACGCCGCCTTGGTGCCCTCGCGGGCGGCGTTCATCATGCGCAGCTCGATCGGATCGAGGCCGAGCTTCTTGGCGATCTCGTCCACCACGCTCTCGACCGCGAACTCGGAGATCGGCGCGCCCGGCGCGCGATAGGCCGCGACCTTCGGCCGGTTCGAGACGACGTCGTAGCCGACGACGTTGACGTTCTCCATGTCGTAGGGCGCGTAGGCGCAGATGACGCCCGGGCTGCACCGGCGAGCCCTGGAAGGCGCCGGCCTGGTACTTCGAGCTCGGCGAAGCCGGCCACGAACTTGCCGTCCTTGGTGGCGCCCATCTTCACCTGCACGGTGGCGCCGGAGGTCGGGCCGGAGGCCTTGAAGACCTCCTCGCGCGACATGACCATCTTGACCGGCCGCTTGGCCTTGCGCGAGAGCGCGATGGCCAGCGGCTCGAGGTAGACGACCGTCTTGCCGCCGAAGCCGCCGCCGATCTCGGTGGCGGTCACGCGGACCTTGCCGATGTCCATGCCGAGCAGCCGCGCGCAGTGAGCGCGCACGATGAAGTGGCCCTGCGTGCAGCACCACAGCTCGGCCGAGCCGTCCTCGGACGCGCTGGCCAGCGCCGCGTGCGGCTCGATGTAGCCCTGGTGCACCGGCGCGGTCTTGAACTCGCGCTCGACGACGACGTCGGCCTTCTTGAAGCCGGCCTCGACGTCGCCGAGCGTGATCTCGACGCGCTTGGCGATGTTCGACGGCTTGTCGGGCTTGGGCTCGACGCCGACGGTGAAGAGATCGTCGTGCAGCACCGGCGCGCCGGGCTTCATCGCCTCGACGACGTCGATCACGTGCGGCAGCACCTCGTACGTCACGTCGATGAGCTTGAGCGCCTTGCGGGCGATGACGGCGCTGGTGGCGGCCACGGCGGCCACCGCGTGGCCCTCGTAGAGCGCCTTCTCGCGGGCCATGACGTTCCGCACCACGTCCTTGTAGTTCATCATCATCTCGCCGGCCGGGATGAACTCCGACGACTGGTCGGCGAAGTCGTCGCGCGTGATGACCGCCTTCACGCCGGGCAGCGCCTCGGCCTTCGACGTGTCGATCTTCACGATGCGCGCGTGGGGATGCGGGCTGCGCAGCACGCGACCGATGAGCTGGCCGGGCAGGTTGAAGTCGGCGCCGAACCGGGCGCGCCCAGTGACCTTGTCGACTCCGTCCGGGCGGATGGTGCGCGTCCCGACGTACGCTGCCGTTGCCCGTTCGTGCAGCGTCTCGGCCATGGCTATCCCTTTCTCAGCGTCACGGCGGCGTCCTGCACCGCGGTCACGATCTTGTCGTATCCCGTGCACCGGCACAGGTTGCCGGCCAGCCAGTAGCGGATCTCCGTCTCGGTCGGGTTTGGATTCTTCTCGAGCAGGGCCTTGCGAGGCGACGAGGAAGCCGGGCGTGCAGATCCCGCACTGCAGCGCGGCGTGCTCCAGGAACTTCTGCTGCAGCGGATGCAGCGATCTCGCCCTGGGCCATGCCCTCGATCGTCTCGATGCGGCGGCCGCCGACCTCGCAGCCCAGCACGAGGCACGAGCACACCAGACGCCCGTCCAGCGTGACGCTGCAGGCGCCGCAGTCGCCGGAGGCGCAGCCTTCCTTGCTGCCGGTCAGGTGGAGCGTGTCCCGGAGGACGTCGAGCAGCGTCTCCTCCGTCTCGCAGAGGAACTCGACCGCGTCGCCGTTCACCGTCGCCTCGACGTGGTGCTTGGCCATCAGCTCGTCCTCGCTCGGTCCAGCGCGATCAGGGCCGCCCGGCGCGTCAGCACGCCCGCGACCTGGATGCGGAATTCCATCGGTGCCCCGCTTGTCGTCGATCGGCGCGCAGGCGGCCCTGGCGGCCGCCTCGAGCCGGTCCTGCGCCTGCTTGCTCGAGGCGGCTGCCGATGATCGCCGTCGCGGCCTCGCGCACCAGCAGCACGCGCGGCGCCACCGCCCCCAGCGACACGCGCGCGCGCGGTGATCGTGCCGCCGCCGTCGATCGCTGAGGCTCACGCCCGCGCCGACGACCGCGATGTCCATCTCGGTGCGCGGGATGAAGCGCAGGTAGGCGTCGCTCGAGCGCGGCGGCCGCGGCGGCAGGAGGAACGAGACGACGAACTCGCCCCGGGTCAGCGCCAGCTTGCGAGGCCCGAGCATGACGTCCTCGACCGGAATGTCGCGCCGTCCCTGCGGGCCGGCCACGCGTGGCGACGGCCCCGGCGGCGATGAGCGCCGGGCACGCTGTCGGCGGCGGGCGAGCCGTTGCAGAGGTTGCCGCCCAGCGTGGCCCGCCCTTGCACCTGGGTCGAGCCGATCAGGTTGGCCGCCTCGATGACGCCGGGCCAGACCTGCTTGAGCCGGGGATGCTCCTTGAGCTCGGCCCCGGTCACCGCGGCGCCGATGCGCCAGCCGCCCTTTCCTCGGTGACCCGCCGGGTTTCGGTGATTCGCTTGATGTCGACGATCAGCCCCGGATCGACGATGTCGCTCCGCATCTGCACCAGGAGGTCGGTCCCCCGGCCAGGATACGGGCGTCGGCCGTCGCCGCGAGTAATGCCGCCGCGCTTTCCGGTGTCTCGGGTGCCTCGTATCGCATCAGCGATTCTTCCTCTTTCCTGCCTCGGAGTCGTTCGGCAGCAGTTGATATATAGCCCTGCTTTCGGGAGCATATCAAGGGGTTCCTGTGGTGCGACTGTCGATCCGGGAGCCCGCCGTTCGACCTGATGATGACGAAACCGTGTACCCCAGGAGGGACCGATGGCAAAGATCACGCAAAGAATCACCCCGTTTCTGTGGTTCGACGACCGGGCCGAGGAGGCCGCCGGCTTCTACGTGTCGATTTTCCGGGACTCCCGGATCAAGGGCATCTCCCGGTACAGCGATGAGGCGTCCAAGGCCGCCGGCCGACCGAAGGGGTCGGTCATGACCGTGGCCTTCGAGCTCGACGGACAGGACTTCACGGCGCTGAACGGCGGGCCGATCTTCAAGTTCACCGAGGCGATCTCGCTGGTCGTGAACTGCCAGACGCAGGAGGAAGTCGACCACTTCTGGACGAAGCTCTCCGCCGGCGGCCAGGAAGTCCAGTGCGGCTGGCTCAAGGACAAGTTCGGCGATCTCGTGGCAGGTCGTCCCGACCGCGCTTGATCGAGATGCTCCAGGACAAGGACCCGGCGAGATCGCAGCGGGTCATGGCGGCGATGCTGAAGATGAAGAAGATCGACATCGAGCCGCTGCGGAGGGCCTACGCGGGCTAGTGCTATCCTACGCGCAATTTCAGCGCGGGAGGTCAGGCATGGCGGGGCCCGGGATCACCGAGTTCAAGAAGCTCACCCTCGAGACGCTGCAGGTGGGCGACGAGTTCGTCTCGGACGACCATCTGGTCATTCCCGAGGACATCGAGGCGCACGGCTTCGCCGTGGAGGACGATCATCCCTGGCTCGCCGAGGGCGTGGCGCCGCCCACGCTGATGGCGAACCAGGCGCTGCACCTTCGGCACAGCAAGTACCTCGTGCACGCCGGGCTGCACGCGAGGATGGAATTCAACTTCGTCGAGCCGATCAAGCTCGGGATGCGCGTGCGCACACGAGGCCGGGTGATCGACAAGTACGAGCGTCGGGGCAAGCCCTACATGGTGACCGAGTACGTCACCGAGGACGACGCCGGCCGGGTGCTCGTGCGCGGGCAGTTCACCCAGATGATCATCCCCGAGCCGGAGGCGCGACCATGGCCACGCGCGTTGAGACCGGGATCGCGGTCGGGCAGGCTCTTCCACCGCTCGTGAAGGACGTCTCGCAGCGGCGCATCGACGTCTACTCCGGCGTGAAGCCGCGCTCCATTCACAGCGACGAGGCGTGGGCGCGCCAGAAGGGATTCCGCACCTGTCTGGCCCAGGGCATGATGTCGACGGCCTACGTCTCGCAGCTGATGGTCAATCTCCTCGGCCCGGGCTTCGCGAGGGGCGGCACCATGTCGATGGCCTTCATCAAGCCCGTCTACGCAGGCGATCGCCTCACCGTGCACGGAGTGGTCAAGGATCGGCAGAACGAGAACGGCGCCACCCGCGTGGTCGTCGAGGTGTGGGTGGAGAACCAGCACGGAGAGAAGACCGCCGTCGGGCACGCGACCGGCCTCGTGTCCTGACCGTGGCGACGAAGATCGTCTTCGCGTCCCGTCTGCCGCCGGCCATCATCGACACGGCCCGGGCCATGGTTCCGCCCGGCTTCGAGATGACCGCCGTCGATCACGGCACGCCCGGCCTTCTACGAGGCGCTGCACGACGCGGAGTTCTTCCTCGGCTTTCCGCGGCCCGGCATGGGCAACGAGTTCTTCCGCGCCGCGCCCCGGCTGCGCCTGGTCCAGCTCGTGACGGCCGGCTACGACGCGCTCGACCTCGAGGCCGCGCGCAAGGCCGGCGTGCCCGTCGCCAACTGCGGCGGCTCGAACGCCGTCTCGGTGGCCGAGCACACGATCACGCTGATGCTGGCGGTGCTGAAGCGGCTGGTGTGGCAGCACAACAACGTCGTGGCCGGCAAGTGGCGCGTGGGCGACTTCGCGCGACAGCGCTGCTACGAGGTCGAGGGCAAGACGCTCGGGCTCGTGGGCCTCGGCAACATCGGCAAGAAGGTCGCGCGCAAGGCGAACGGGCTCGACATGCGCGTGCAGTACTACGACATCCGGCGGCTCACCGAGGCCGAGGAAGACGCGCTCGGCGTCCGCTTCGTGCTGCTCACCGAGCTCCTGGCGACGTCCGACGTGGTCTCGCTGCACGTCCCTCTCGACGAGACCACGCGCCATCTCATGTCGGCGCGCGAGCTCGGCATGATGAAGCCGGGCGCGGTCCTGATCAACACGTGCCGGGGCCCCGTCGTCGACGAGGCCGCGCTCTACAGCGCGCTGACCTCCGGTCCAGTGGCCGCCGCCGGCCTCGACGTCCTGGTGGAGGAGCCGGCGAAGCCCGGGCATCCGCTGTTCGGTCTCGAGAACGTCACCTTCACGCCGCACGCCGCGGGGCCGACCTGGGAAAGCTGGGGCAAGGCGTTCCGCAACGGCTTCGATAACATCCAGCGGGTCGCCGCCGGCCGCCCTCCGCTCTGGGTCGTGCCGGAGCTTCGGGAGAGCGACCCAGCCTGGATCAGCCGCGCTCGGGCGCGGCGAAGGAAAGCAGGCTGCCCTCCGTCCACCGATCGGGGACGATCCCGAACGCCTCGTTGAACCGCTGCCAGCCGCTGAAGAACATGACGGCCATTCCGAGATCGAGCAGCTCCGCGTCGTTCAAGACGCGCTTCAGCTCGGCGTGGAACGTGGCGTCGATGTGCGGCCGCTCTCCGGTCAGGCGGTCGGCGAGGCGCAGCGCCGCCTTGGTCCGCTCGGGGAGGTCCGAGCGCTCGTAGTCGTCGAGCTTCGCCACGAGGTCTTCCGTCGCGCCCCGGCGCACCGCCGAGGCCGAGCGCACGAGGCTTCAGTGGACGCAGCGGTTCTTCCCGGCGAGGTACACGCGGACCAGCTCGAACAGCTCGGGCTCGACGCTCGAGCCGCCGCCGTACGCGTAGCGCACGAAGCCCATGGTCGCGTCGAGCAGGCCGGGCGCCGCGCCGGGGTGAGGAAGAGATTGTCGTCCTCGTAGGCATCTCGGTACCACCGCTCGAGCCGGCGACGGAGGTCGTCGGTCAGGTCTTCCCGCCGCGCCTTCGGCAGCAGTCCGCGCGCGTTCGCCATGGTCGCTCCTCCCGCGCCGGAAGCGTCAGTCGAGCAGCGCCAGATCGATCGCGTCGCCCATCGCGCGGTAGCCGAGATCGCTCGGGTGCAGGTGGTCGCCGCAGTCGTGAATCGGCAGCATCCGCGTCGGATGGTCGGGATCGCGCAGGGCCCGGTCGAAATCGACGACCGCGTCGAAGTCGTCGGTCTTGCGCAGCCAGTCGTTGACCGCCTGGCGAATCGCCTCGCGCCTCGGATTCCAGGCGCCCGGCAGGAAGGTCTCGTTCTCGAACGGGGTCAGCGTGCAGACGATCACCTTGACCCCGTGCGGCTGGCCGCGCAGGGCGAATTGCTTCAGCCCGGCGATCATCTGCGCGGCCGTGACCTCTTCCTCGGGCTTCGCCGGCCGGTTCCGCAGGTCGTTGGTGCCGAGCATGATGACGGTGTGGGTGACGCCGGGCTGCGCCAGCACGTCGCGGTCGAAGCGGCGCAGGCCGCTATCGCCGCGGATGTCGTGCAGGATGCGGTTGCCGCCGAGTCCCTGGTTCATCACCGCCATCGGCCGCCCGCCGCGCCGGGCCGCGAGCCGTCGCGCGAGCTGCGAGGGCCAGCTGTGATGGCCGTCGTGGGTGGAAATGTTGGCGTCGGTGAGCGAGTCGCCGACCGCGACGACCGCGCCGGTCTCCGCCGGCGCGACCACGTCGACGCCGCAGACGAAGTACCAGTCGTCGGTGAGGCGGCCGACCGGCATGTTCTCCTCGGCCGCGAAATCGCCCGGGCGGCGAGATGTAGTTGGTCTGCCGCGCGTAGCGTCCGGTGATCCCGAAGCTCGCGGGCAGATCGCCGGGCAGGTGCACGCTGACGGCCAGGTCGGACAGCGGCGCGAACGTCAGGTCGACCGGATCGCTGACGATGAGCGCGCCGGCGCGCGATCGTGGCGGTGGGCTCGCCGCCGAACGTGAGCCGGCGGTTGGAGCCGGGCACGACCGCCGGCCCGGCGCTGCGCACGCCGACGCGCGCCGCGCCGATCGCCAGGGGCCGGACGCCGTAGGCGTTCGAGATGCGCACCCGCAGCCGGCCGCCGCCGATGCTGACCCGCGGGGTCATCCGCAGCGTATGGTTGGCGAAGGCGGCGCCCTCGGCGGGCGCGGGAGCCGCGGTCCAGGTGCCGACCCAGTGCGTGGTGTCCTTCATGGCCTTCGACGCCTCCTCATGAGAATCGAGCCGATGGCTGCGGGCGAGTCTAGCAGACCCGGGTCGGGTGGGGCCTTTATGTCGTCGGCGCTTGGCGCGATAATCGCCGCGCGCCAGAAGCGCGACCCGCGAACCCGCAGCCCAGCGGAGGTGAGACATGGCACGCGACGGCTATCTGATCCTCGACAGCGACCTTCACATGATGGAGCCGGACGATCTCTGGTCCCGGTACCTCGAAGGGCGCATCGCGCGAACCTGCCGCGCTTCTTCGGCGGCCAGCAGCGGAAGCTCGACACGAGCTCCGCCGACAAGGGCAACGCCGACGCCATCATGGGGATGGAGGTGCAGGGACTGGCGATTCCCGCGCACGCCAACGCCAGCGGCGCGACCGCGTCGAGCCGCGAGCTGCGGCGCCGGAGCCGCGCGCGGCATCCGCACTTCCAGGTGGCGCGCGCGGCCGGCTTCGATCCGGCCAGCACCCTGACCGCGATGGACATCGAGGGCGTCGACGTCGCCGTCATGTACGGGACCCGCGGGGCGGCAGATCCTGATGCACGACGACCTCGCGCCGGGCTACGCGGCCGCGCTGGCGCGCGCCTACAACAACTGGGCGGCCGACTACTGCCAGAGCCAGCCGGCACGGCTGAAGTTCGCCGCGCAGGTGGCGATGCACGACATCCCGGCGGCGATCGACGAGGCGCGCCGGTGCGTCAGGAGCTCGGCGCCGTCGCCGTCATCGGCACCCCGAATCCGGTCAACGGCCAGCACCTGCACGACGAGGCGTGCGACCCGCTGTGGAGCGCGCTCGAGGAGCTCGAACGTGCCGGTCGGGTTCCATCCCACCGGCAACACGGCGCTCAAGGACGACGCCGGACGGCGCTACGTCGGCCACGCCAACTTCCACCCGATCGCTCACGCCATTCGCAACCCGGTCGAGCTGATGGGCGCGATCGCCAGCATGACCACCGGCGGCATCCTCGAGCGCCATCCCCGGCTGCGCTGCGCCTTCCTCGAAGGCACCGCCGGCTGGCTCTACTGGTGGCTCTGGCGGCTCGACGACCAGTGGGAGAAGTTCGGCCCCGGCTGCGAGCACCAGCTCACGATGCTGCCGAGCGAATACTTCAAGCGTCAGTGCTACATCGCGCTCGACGTCGACGAGGAGCCGGCGGTCGACGTCGTGAACAAGTTGGGCCCCGACTACTTCGTCGTCTCGACCGACTATCCGCATTCCGACGGCGCGTTTCCCGACGCGATGCACGAATTCTTCGGCCTGCCGCTCGGCCGTGAGGTCCGGCGCAAGATCCTGTGGGAGAACTGCGCGCGGCTCTACAACATCGCCACCCCCGCCGCCGCGCTGACGAAGGACGCCCGCGTCTCGGCGACCCGCGGCTAGCGCTCGGCGTCGGGTGAAGACGAAGGTCGCGTGGATCGTCGGCGGCACACTCGCCGCCGCGCTGGTGGGTATGGTGCGCCTGGCTCCTCCTGAAGGAATCGGGCGCGTACCAGCTCGTCGTTCGCCTCTCCACGGACCACGTGTTCCTCGAGCAGACGCTCCAGGAGTGGGACATCCTGGCGCCGATCATCTTCATCGGCTTCCAGGCGCTGCAGGTCATCATTTCCCCGATCCCGGGCGAGCCCGTGGGAATCCTCGGCGGCTATCTCTTCGGCCCGTGGGGCGGATTTCTCTACTCGATGATCGGCCTCACCCTCGGATCGCTGGTGTCCTTCGCCATCGGCCGCTGGCTCGGCGTCCACTTCGTCCGGAAGCTGGTGAACGCGCGAGCGTGGGAGCGGATCGGCTTCATCGTCGAGTCGGAAGGCGCGATCATCTGCGCGGTCATCTTCGCGATTCCCGGGCTCCCGAAAGACGTGACGTGCTACCTCTTCGGGGTGAGCACCATTCCCTTCTGGGTCTTCGCCGTCGTCTCCACGCTCGCGCGCACGCCGCACACCTGGGTGCTCTCGATGCAGGGTGCCCAGGCCGCATCGGGCGAGTATCTCGAGCTGCTCGTGCTCACCGCCGTTATCCTGCTGGTGGTGCTCCCGGCGTACTACTATCGCAGCCGGCTCATGGAGTGGCTGCGCGGCAAGGGCGTGCGCGCCCCGGGTGGCCGTGTAGAATCGGGCCACAAGGAAGGAGACCCTCATGAGCAGCGGGCTCGGACGCCGAGATTTCCTCAAGCGGATGACCGCGCTGGGCGCGGCCGGCGTGCCGGGGTTGTCCACGCGGTGGTCGGTCCCCGCTCACGCGGGTGGCGCGACAGGAGGCGCTTCGATGAAGGCGGCCTACGATCCGGCAGGGAAGTTCGACATCAAGGTGAGCGAGGTCGAATTCCGGCGCGCGGCGAGCGGGCGGATGCTCATGGCGCGCATCTATCAACCGCAGGGGTCGGACCGTTTCCGACGCTTCTCGATCTGCACGGCGGCGCCTGGAACAACAAGGACCGCACGGCGAACGAGCCGATGGACCGCGCGGTGGCGGCGAGCGGCGTCCTCGTGGTCGCCGTCGACCTGACGCTCGCGCCGGACGCCCCGTATCCCGCGTCGGTGCAGGACGCAAACTACGGCGTCCGCTGGCTCAAGTCGAGAGCCGCCGACTGGAACGGCGAGGCGGCAGGCCTCGGCGTGCTGGGCAGCTCCAGCGGCGGTCACGTCGCCGAGCTGCTGGGCATGCGCCCGCGCGACGCGCGCTACAACGCGATTCCGCTGTCGACGGCCTCGGGCGTCGACGCGACGGTGGCGTACGTGGCGACGCGCTCCCCGATCAGCGACACCTACGCGCGCTACCAGCAGGCCGAGAAGATGAAGCGCGAGTCGATGATCAAGAACAACAAGGCGTACTTCCGGCCCTGGGAAACCATCTTCGAGGGCAACCCGCAGCAGATCCTCGATCGGCGCGAGCCGGTGACGCTGGTCCCGCTCCTGATCATGCAGGGCGCCCTCGACGACAACGTGCTACCGGCCGTGCAGGAGAAGTTCGCGGCGTCGTACCGGGCGGCCGGCGGCGAGTGCGACCTGCACGTGTTCGAGGGATGCGAGCACGAGTGGGTCGCCAAGCCGGGACCGCAGACCGACCGTGCCCACGAGATGGTCAAGGCGCTTCATCGCGCGCAGTCTAGTAGCGGGGCGTCGCGCGACGTAGCGGCGAGCTCCACCCGCGATCGACTGCGATGTATCGATGTGTGGACATTGACCGGCGGCGTCGGCGGTGGGTAGCGTGCTGACGCCATGAGGTCGACGCCGCCGGTTCCGACCCGCCGCCTCCGCCGCCTCGAGTACGAGTGCCTCGTGGAGCGCGGCCTGTTCGAGCCCGACGACCGCATCGAGCTGATCGACGGCCTCATGGTCGTCCGCGAGCCGCAAAGCGCCCCGCATCTGGTCGCCGTGCAATTGGCGCAGCGCGCGCTCGAGCGCGCGTTCGGCAACGGCTGGAATGTCCGGCCTGCGGGTCCAGTGGCCCTGGACGACGACTCCGAGCCCGAGCCCGATCTCGCCGTGGTCCCCGGCGATCCGCGCGAGTACGTCGGCGGGCATCCGGCCCGGCCGGCGCTGGTCGCCGAGGTCTCGCTGACTCGCCTGGTCTTCGACCGGGAATACAAGTCGAGCCTCTACGCGCGCGCCGCGATCGTCGACTACTGGATCGTCAACCTCGTCGACCGCGTCCTCGAGGTGCGGCGCCGTCCGATCACGTCCGATGCCGCGCCGTACGGCTGGACGTACGAGGCGCTGACGGTGCTCGGCCCCGACGCCTCCGTCACCCCGCTCGCCGCGCCCTTCGCGTCGATCCTCGTCGCCGATCTCTTGCCCTGACCGCCGACCTGGAGGCCTTCCGGGCCGACCGGGACTTGCGCCCGCGGTCGATTCGGGAACACTGTTCCTATGGGCAAGGCGCGCCACGTCGTCCTGGAGGTCGCGGGCCGCGAGGTCGCGATCACCAACCCGGACAAGGTCTTCTTCCCGCGGGCCGGCCACACGAAGCTCGACCTGGCCCGGTATTACGCGTCGGTCGCCGACGGCGCCCTTCGTGGGATCGCCGGTCGGCCGATCGTCCTCAAGCGTTACGTCGACGGCGCCGAGGGCGCGCCGTTCTTCCAGAAGCGGGCGCCCACGCAGCATCCGGACTGGATCGAGACCGTCGAGCTCAGCTTTCCTTCGGGCCGCACGGCGCGCGAGATCGTCGTGCGCGACGCGGCGCAGCTCTTGTGGATCGTGAATCTGGGGTGCATCGACCTGAACCCGCACCCCGTGCGCGCCGCGGACCTCGAGCATCCCGACGAGCTGCGCGTCGATCTCGATCCCGGCCCGGCCTCGAGCTGGGACGACGTGCGGCGCGTGGCCCTGCTCGTCCGCGACGTGCTCGGTGCAGCACGGCCTGCGCGGCTGGCCCAAGACGTCGGGATCGCGCGGTATGCACGTGAACGTGCGGATCCACCCGCGCTGGAGCTTCGACCAGGTGCGGCGCGCCGCGCTGGCGCTGGCGCGCGAGGTCGAGCGGCGCGAGCCCGAGCGGGCGACCAGCAAGTGGTGGAAGGAAGAGCGGCACGGCGTCTTCCTCGACTACAACCAGAACGCCAAGGACCGCACCGTGGCGTCCGCGTGGTCGGTGCGCCCGACCGCCGACGCGCGCGTCTCGATGCCGCTCCTCTGGGACGAGGTCGCCGACTGCGATCCGGCGGCGTTCACGCTCGTCACCGCGCCGGCGCGTCTGGCCGAGCGCGGCGACGCGGCGGAAGGCATCGACGCCGCCGCGGGATCGCTCGAGGGGCTGCTCGCGCTGTCCGCCGCCCACGAGGCGGCGGGCCTCGGCGACGCGCCGTGGCCGCCGCACTACAAGCAAGCAGGACGACGAGCCGCCGCGCGTCGCGCCGTCGAGGCGGAGAACCGTCGTGGACGCGACCGAGAAAGAAGGCGGCGCGCGTCGGCCCGCGCACCCGCTCATCACGGTCGCGAAGGCGCAGCGCGCGGAGGACGCGCTCGCCGGGCTCGAGCGCTGGAAGGCGCGCCATCCGGAGGCCGCGGGGCGGCTCGCGGTGGACGACGTGCTCGTCGACTCGATGCGCGGGCGCTCGAGCACGTGGACGCGCGTGCGGGTCAACCTGCGCCACGTTCCGGAGAGCGAGCGTCCGGCCGAGGAAGCGCCGGATCCCGACTACGATCCGTGGCGCGCGCCGAACACGCGCTCCAGCTCGTAGGCGGGCGTGACCTCCAGCTGGTCGTAGCGGCAGTCGCGCGGGCGCTTGTCCGGGACGCCAGCGTACGAACTGCGCGCGCGTGGCGGAAGCGCGTTCCCTGCATGTGGTCGTACGCGACCTCGCAGACGCGCTCGGGCCGTAGCGCCTCCCAGCTCAGGTCCTTGCCGCGGTTCCAGCGGCTGCTCGCGCCCGGCCGGCGCTGCCCCGCGGCCTCCGCCTCCTCCTGCGCCTCCGCCCAGTCGCGCCAGGGGTGGCCCTCGAGCGCGTTCTCCCGGAGCGCCGCCAGCTCGGCGACGAGCGCTTTACGCACGGCGTTGGTGAACGAAGCCGTGACGCCGACGTGGTGCAGGGTGCCGCTCTCGTCGTAGAGGCCCAGCAGGAGCGAGCCGACCATCGTGCCGACGCCGTTCTTGTGCCAGCGGAATCCCGCGACGACGCAGTCCGCCGACCGCGCGTGCTTGATCTTTAGCATCGTGCGCTCGCCGGCGCGGTAGGGCGCGTCCAGGCGCTTGGCCATGACGCCGTCGAGCCCGGCGCCCTCGAAGCGGCGGAACCAGTCCTCCGCGACGGCGCGGTCGCGCGTGGCCGGCGACAGGTGCACCGGCGGGCCGCGCCGGCCAGCGCCTGCTCGAGCCGTTCGCGCCGCGCCGCGAGCGGCAGCGGGCGGAGATCCTCGTCGCCGAGCGCGAGCAGGTCCCAGGCCACGAACGACGCCGGCGACTCGGCGGCCAGGAGCTTCACCCGCGACGCGGCGGGATGAATGCGGAGCAGGAGCGCCTCGAAGTCGAGGCCGCCGGCGCCGACGATGACGATCTCGCCGTCGACGACCGAGCGCTCGGGCAAGGCCGCGGCGAGGGGCGCGACGAGCTCGGGGAAATAGCGGTTCATCGGCTTCTCGTCGCGGCTCTGCAGCAGGACCTCGTCGCCGTCGCGAAACACGATGGTGCGAAATCCGTCCCACTTGGGCTCGAACTGCCAGCCGTCGCCGCCCGGCAGGCGCGTCGGCGGCCTTGGACAGCATGGGCGCGAGGGGTGGAGCGAAGGGCAGTCGCGTAGGCACCGTCTTCGGGGCGATGCTACCGCGGGCGATCACCCTCGACGATGAGGCGCCACAGGACACGGCTCTGGCTTCGATCGTAGTCGCCGTGAGCCCGGTGCATGGTCGCGCGGTTGTCGATGACCAGCACGTCGCCCTTGCGCCACACGTGGTGGTAGACGATCTCCGGCCGGATCATCCGGGCGAGCAGATCGCTCATGTAGGTCCGGCTCGCCTCCGGGGTCATGCCCTCGATGTGGGTGGCCTTGGAGATGTGGAAGTACACCGCGCGCGAGCCGTGCACCGGATGCGTGCGCGCCATCGGATGCGCGATCGGCTTGCCGTACTTTTCTCGATCTTCCGGGCGCGTGTCGGCTGTGGTCGCTGTCCAGGCTGTTGAGCGTCCGCAGCGAGTCGAGGCGCCGGCGCTCGTCTTCCGGCAGGGCCGCGTAGGCCGCGCGCATGTTCGCCACGCTCGTCCCGCCGCCCGCCGACGGGATCTCGACGCCGTAGAGAAGCGTCGCCAGCGGCGGGCGTTCCCGGTTGGTGTGGTCGGTGTGCCACTGCTCGGCCGGACGCTGGCCGTTGCGGTGCCAGATGAGCCCGATCATCGGGGCTTCCGGCATGTGGTGCTGGGAGTAGTGCTGCTCCATCGGCGGCCCGAACAGCGATGCGGCGGCGAGATACTGCGCGGGCGTCAGGGACTGGTCGTGAAACACCAGGGCCAGATGGTCGGCGAGCGCGCGCGATCAGCGTCTGCCGCGTCGGCTCGTCGACCGGGCTCGGCGAGGTCGACGCCCTCGACCGCGGCGCCGAGCGACGGGTGGAGCGGAGTGATCTTCACGTGTGCCATGGCGTGTCCTCCGATCTCATCGGAGAATCATAACGCGAGAGCACCTTGACCACGAGCCCGCGGCGAGGCAGCATTGCGCGGGGCAGCGATCTACTCGCGATGGTCCCGAACACCGTACACGGAGGGAAGGCGGATATGCACACGTACCAGACGAACCAGTACGAAGGAATGATCGCCGAGACGGTCACCATGAGGGGGCACAACGGGGACATCATCAACGCCTACGTGGCGCGGCCGCTGGGCGCCGGCCCCTTCCCCGGCATGGTCGTCATCCACCACGCACCGGGCTGGGACGAGTGGTATCGCGAGTGCACGCGCCGCTTCGCCCACCACGGCTTCGTGTCGATCTCGCCGAACCTGTACTTCCGCGACGGCCACGGCACCCCCGAGGACGTCGGGGCCAAGGTGCGCGCGGCGGGCGGCGCCCCGGACGCGCGGGTGCTCGGCGACCTCGACGGTGCGAACGCCTGGCTGCGCTCGCAGCCCTATCGTCGGCCGGAAGGTCGGCATCTTCGGCACGTGCTCGGGTGGCCGCCAGGCGTTTCTCGCCGGCTGCCGGCTGAAGGGGCTCGATGGGGTCATCGAATGCTGGGGCGGACGGGTGGTCATGTCCAAGGAAGAGCTGACGCCGAACCAGCCGGTGGCGCCCATCGAGTACACCAAGGACCTCTCGTGCCCGATCATCGGGATCTTCGGCAACGAGGACAAGTCGCCGACGCCGGAGCAGGTCGACCAGCACGAGGCGGAGCTCAAGAAGCACGGCAAGAACTACGAATTCCACCGCTACGCCGGCGCCGGCCACGGCTTCTTCTATTACGACCGCGCGGCGTACCGTCAGGAGCAGGCGGTGGACGGCTGGAAGAAGGTCTTTGCGTTCTGTGAACAAGAATCTGCGCTAGCCCGACACCAGGAGCCCACGCATGTGCACGATGATTGCTCACCAGGTGAAGATCGAGGGGCGCGGCAAGAGCGGCCCGGATTGGATCGAGGTCCGCGAGGCCTACGTCTCGTACGACCATCCGTACGATCTGCCGCTCGAGCACGCGCTCAACATCGATTTCGTCAACGAGGCCGTCGGCCCGAACGCCCGCGTGGCCGTGGAGCTGAGCGTCGATGCGGCGCGCCAGCTCGTGAAGACCATCCAGGCGGTGCTGGCGCAGGCGGACGAGCGCGGTGTGCTGGAGGACCGGCCTCTGGCGGCGGTGTCCGCGAGCTGTCCCGGTCCAGTCGTAACGGCGTGATCAGGGCCGAGCGGGTCGGCTGATCGAAGCCGCCCGCTCGGCCCGGCTTGCAGAGCTAGTCTCGCTTCAGCTCCGCGACGGAGCGGACCGGCCTGCCGTCAGCGCGGGTGATGGGCAGCGTCACCGAGCGCGAGTACCACCCCGGGATCGAGGCCGAGTGGTTGCCCGCGCCGCCGGCCACGACGACGAGGATGTCCTCGGGCTTCTCCACGATCCGCAGCGTCCGCCGCCCGTCCGCCTCGTCGATGCAGGGGCCCCGCCACACGCGCAGGACGTCGGCGTTGCTCTGGCCGATCTGCTCCGAAGGGAATGCGCGCCTGCTCGAACAGCGTCCGGCGCACCCGCGCCTTGTCGAAGCCCTGGCGCGCCGCGATCGCGGCGTGCTCGGGACCGAGGACCAGCAGGGCTTCCTGGCTCATGAACATGTTGTTGGATCCGGAGACGGCCATCGCGCGGGCGATCGTCTCGAGCATCTCCACGGCGGTCTTGCTCTTCTCGATGATGTTGGCGGGCGCCGCGCCGCCGAACGCGGTGACGGTGCTCGTCGTCGCGTCGAAGCCCCGCTCGACGTGAAGCGGCGCCCACGGGCTTCCCGCTTCGTGCTCGGCGAAGCAGCAGGTGTACTTGGCGGGGTTGCCGAGCGTCGACTTGTCCGCCTGCTGCGGCACGCCGCCGCCGATCGTCGTCATGACGAGACGGATCGCCCGGCCGATCGTCGCGTTGGCCCGGAAGCCCGGGCCGAACAGGTTTCCGCGCGCGTTGATCTCGATCTCGCGCGCGATCGGTCCGTTCACGATGAGGACCGGGCTCGGCTGGATTCGTCGTGCCCTGGACGCCGTACAGATTGAACGGCTGGGCCAGGATGGCCTTCACCGCCGCCACGACGACCGGGAAGTACTCCGGCTTGCACCCGGCCATGACCGCGTTGACGGCGATCTTGGCGATCGTCGCCTCGCCCCAGCGGGGCGGCATCGCGCCCAGCGACGCGCCCGGCTCGAGGTCGCAGTAGGCCAGCATCTCGAGCGACCCGCGCCGCGGTCGAGGGCACGATCGGAAGCCCGTCGGTCCAGCCCTCGCTGGTGAACCGCTCGAAGATCGCCTCCGGATCGTCCGCCACCGTGATGCGCTCGACGACCTCGGCCGTGACGGCCAGCTCTCGGAGCCGGCTTCAGTCTCGCGCCCGGCTGCCGCGACGCTCGACCATCGCGGCCATCGCATGATCGGCCCGACCACTGCATCTCCGGCGTTGGGGACGCTGACGATCGGATGCTGGATGTAGACGGCCGGCAGGGCGGGCTGGCCGAGACTCGTCGAGACGATGCCGTACAGCCCGCGGAACTCCTCGGTGACGACGGTCGCGGTCGGGACGCCCCGCTTCTCGAGCTCGATGCTGTCGTGGACACTCCACGACGTGCAGGACCCTCAGTCGGCGATCCCGTTGATCACGACGTCGCACTCGCGGGCGGCCGCCTCGAGCATGTCGTCGGGCGCCGGCAGCGCAGCGGCTGCCTTGTCGTAGCGGACGATCCTCGACACGCCGTGATCGCGCTGCAGCAGCTCCGCGACGCGGTCCAGGAACGGCCGGGTGCCGGCCTTCGAGTTGTTCAGGAGCCCGATCACCCGGCCGTCGAGCGCCGCGACGCCCTTGGCCAGCGGCACCGGTGTTCGCAGCCGCGGCGGCGGCGGGTGAGAGCAGCTCGATCGTACGCATGACCGGCCACCTCGCTTTCCGCGCCTCAGCGCCGCGGCGTGATGCTTCGGCCAGGAATTCCTTGATGCGCACCTTGGCCGCCGCGAGCGGCGCGCCCTGCTTCCATTCGGGGATGAACTCGCACTTCGGCAGCAGCTTCGAGACCTCTTCGGAGATCGGAAACGGATGCGCCTCGTCGTTGCCGGCCAGCACCAGGCACGGCGTCTGGCAGCTCGAGACGAACGCGCGGTCCGACGCTGTAGACGAAGCCCGGACCGTACAGGTTCTGGTGGAACGCGTCCAGCACCGGTCCAGTGGCCTCGGGATGGTCGCGTGAGGGTCTCGGCCCACGCGTTGAACCGGGCCGAGCGGCCTGGCGCCATCGCGCCCACGCGGCCGATGGGCTGCGGCGAGCACGGCGCCGCGATGCGGTGCGGCTGGGCCTTCAGGAGGCTCATGATGAACGATCCGCCGATGCACTGTCCGTACAGGTGGCACTGCTCGATGCCGAGGTGATCGAGCACTGGCGAGGTGGTCGGCCGCGTACGTGTGCCAGCCGTCGCTCGCGGCGATGGGAGCGCGCGACCGGCCGCCGGCGTTGCGCTGATCCATCACGATCACGCGGAAGTCGGCGGAAAACTCGGTGATCGGGTTCACGGGCGCGGCCGGCCGGCTCCAGACCTCGATGGTCGACTGGAGCCCTGCCGGCGCGAACGTGAGAATGGGGAACCCTCGACCGGACTCCTCGAAATAGATGGAAGCGCCCCGGTGCTCGATGGTCGGCATACGCGTCTCCTTTCGTCGGGTATCGCCTCTTTACCCGAGTTCCCACGCTCTTCAAGCGCGAGGACCCCCGCCTTCTTCCCGACACCTCCCGCCACCACTGGAACACCAGACCCTGGAGCAGGGCGAGGCCCAGCCACACGCGTCGTCGGTGACGTAGACCGACACGAATGTGCCGGTGACGCCGCGCAGCGCCACCACGAGGACCACGGCCACCAGGAGGTCCGCGCGGCGAGGAAGATCAGGACGGCGCCGACGGTCTCCACGCATCTTGCCGAGGGCGGCGCCGAGCCGCGCAGGCTCGAGGCCGAGCCGCCGGGCGCCGAGAAGATAGGCCGCGCCCGAGGTGAGTCCCACCAGCGCCAGCATGAAGATCGCGATCATGGGTGACCCTCCACCTCACGCGTATCCGGCGATCCGGTAGTAGATCCAGCCGAAGACTTCCTGCACGGATGTCTCGCATCAGCCCCAGGCGCGCCTGGGGCGCCGTGGGCGCGAAATAGGTGTCGGAGGGCGCGGCGTGGACCTCGAAGCCGGCGCGCTCAAACAAGGGCCGCGCTCGCGTCATGTGCCCGGAGTTGGTGACCAGGAGCACCGTTCGAATGCCCCGGGATCGCGCGAGATCGCGCACGCGCGCGGCCTCCTCGCGCGTCGTTCGAGCCCGGCGATTCGGTGACGATGGCCTCCGCCGGGATCGCGTGCAGGCGCGCCACCCTCGCCCGGATCTCGGCTTCGCTCGGTCCGCCATCGCGGGTCCCGCCCAGCAGGATGAGCCGCGGCGCGAGGCCCTGCTGATAGAGCTCGATGCCGTGATCGGTCCTGCCGCGTGGATTCGCGCGCTCAGGATGCCGGACTGGCGAGACGGCTGCACCGAGGACCACAATGGCATCGGAGGGTACGATCTGCGGCTCGACGGCCATCCAGAGGCTCAGCCCGTGGGCGAGCGGAGTGAACGCGGTGGCGAGGAAGAGCGCGACCCCGACGAGCCCCGTCAATCGGCAAAGCGCGGTCCAGGCTCACGACGCGCTCATTCTAGACGACCGCCGCCCGCCCGCCCCGTCAGAAAACTTGAGTCTGCCAGCAGGACTTTGTTTGTATGGGGGCATATGAAGAGCGCTGGACGACGACGCTCTCCGAAGACCAGTCCGCCCGCGACCCGCCACAACCGGCGCGCCGCCGCGACCAGCGGTGTCCGCCGTCGAGATGGGGGCTCGCCAGCGGGAGATCTCCGTCTCCGAGTTCTTCACCAAGAACCGGCATCTCCTCGGGTTCGACAATCCGCGCAAGGCGCTCCTGACCTGCGTGAAGGAGGCGGTCGACAACGCGCTCGACGCGTGCGAGGAAGCCGGGATTCTCCCGGACGTGGTCGTCAAGGTCGAGGCGGTCGCGCCAACGGCGGCGCGCCGCCGGCCGCGAGCCAGGCCACCCGCTTCCGGATCACCGTCACCGACAACGGTCCCGGGATCGTCCGGCAGCAGATTCCGCCGATCTTCGCCAAGCTCCTGTACGGCTCCAAGTTCCATCGGCTGCGCATGAGCCGCGGACAGCAGGGCATCGGCATCTCGGCCGCCGGCATGTACGGCCAGCTCACGACCGGCAAGCCGGTCCAGATCATCTCGCGCACCGGCGCGCGGGCGCCCGCCCACTTCTTCGAAGTCCAGATCGACACCAAGAAGAACGAGCCGCTGATTCTCGAGAAGAAGCAGATCGAGTGGGAATCGACCCGCGGGACCCAGGTCACCCTGGAGGTCGAGGGCCGCTACCAGAAGGGCCGCGCCTCGGTCGACGAGTACGTCGAGCAGACCGTCATCGCCAACCCGCACGTGCAAGCTGACGTACCACACGCCGGAGGGCGAGACGAGGACGCATCCGCGGACGTACGAGCAGCTCCCGCCGTCGCCCCGCGAGATCAAGCCGCATCCCTACGGCATCGAGCTCGGCGATGCTGCTCAAGATGCTGCAGGACACCGAAGAGCCACTGGCTCTCCGGCGTTCCTGGCCGGCGATTTCAGCCGGGTGTCGCCGCGGCTGGCCGAGGAGATCTGCAAGACCGCCGGAGCTCTCGCCGCGCGCGCGGCCGCGCGACGTCCACGGGCAGGCCGCCGAGGCGCTCTACAAGGCGATCCAGGCGACCAAGATCATGGCGCCGCCGACGAACTGTCTCTCGCCGATCGGCGAGCAGGCGATCCTCTCCGGCCTCTACCAGCAGATCAAGGGCGAGTTCTACACGGCCGTGAGCCGGCCGCCGTCCGTGTACCGCGGCAATCCGTTCGTGATCGAGGCGGGCCTGGCCTACGGGCAGCGGCCCGGAGCAGGCGGCAGCCGAGCCAGGCGAAGAGAGGCGGTCCCGCTCGCCGAGGGCGAGGAGCAGAAGGACGACCACGAGCTCGCCCGCGTCATCCGCTACGCGAACCGCGTGCCGCTGCTCTACCAGCAGTCGGCCTGCGTCAGCTTCAAGGCCGTGCTCGACACCACCTGGCAGCAACTACGGCGTGTCCCAGTCGCGCGGCGCGCTGCCGGCCGGGCCGATGGTGATCTTCGTCCACATGGCCTCGGTCTGGGTGCCGTTCACCAGCGAGTCCAAGGAAGCGATCGCCGAGCTACGACGAGATCCGCAAGGAGATCACGCTGGCGCTGCGCGAGTGCGGCCGGCGGCTGGGCGCGTTCCTCCGGCGGCGCGAGCGAGCGCAGGGCGAGATTCCGGCGGCGCAACATCTTCGAGCTCTACATCGAGGAAGTGGTCGCAGTCGTGCAACCGCCTCAAGGCGGCCGGCTGCCCACCGCGAAGCTGAAGGAGCAGCTCCAGCGGATGGCCCTGAAGCGGACCGGCGGCGAGAAGACGGACGAGCTCCTGGGCAGGAACGGCAGCGGCCCGGAAGGCCTCCCGCACTCGATCATCGTCACGCCCGAAGGCGTCGAAGGCGAGGTGCCGGTGCTGACGCGAGCGAGCGCGCCGCGTTGCGTCCGCGAACGGGCACGGCGCCCTGAAGCCGGCGGCGCTCCCAAAGTCGACGGCGCGCGTGAAGCGAAGGCCAAGACGAAGAAGGCGGCGAGACGGATGCCGCGCGCCGGGCGAACGAAGGCGCGCACGCCGACTCGTCGCGACCGCGAAACGTCCGAGCGCGCCAGGCGCAGGAAGGCCTAGGAGATGGCGCGCGAAGCCCCGGAAGGTCACCGCGGTCGAGAGGAAGCTGGTCAGCGTCGCCGACGTGGTCATCAACGCCGCCCAGCGCGGCAAGGATCCGACCCTGACGATCCCGGTCCGCTCGCTGTCGAACGTCACCTTCAACGACCGCAAGGGCCTGATCGAGATGGGCAAGCGCAAGCAGGCGCGGTCGTTCTTCAACGTGGGCATGGCGAAGAAGTTCATGCAGACGGTGCTGGTGGCCGACGCGCTCTGCGAGCTGCAGCGGGCGAACCTCACGACCTCGCTCCGCGAGATCTACTACCGGACCAAGCACACGATCAAGAACTCCCACGAGAACACGCTCGACACGCAGGACGAGTCCGATCCGCTCATCGAGGACCTCGAGGTGAGCGCTGGAGGCGCTGCGCGAGGAGCTGCACGTGCGCGCCGAGAACGCCGGCTCGATCGTCGGGCCGCTGGTGCTGGTGGACGACGGCGACCGGGTGGACTGCGCGCGGCTCGGCAAGGGCGGCTACTCCGTGCCGTCGATCGTCGAGCCGGAATACCTCCAGATCCGGCAGTGCACCGCCGACTTCCTCCTGCTGGTCGAGAAGGGCACGCCAGTGGAACCGGCTCTCCGAGGACAAGTTCTGGCGCCGGTACAACTGCGTGCTCCTGACCGGCAACGGTCAGCCGCCCCGCGGCGTGCGGCGCCTGGCGCGCCGGCTCCACGAGGAGAAGCAGGCTTCCCGTCTACGTCCTCGTCGACAACGACCCGTGGGGCTACTACATCTACTCGGTCGTCAAGCAGGGCTCGATCAACCTCGCGTTCGAGAGCCAGCGCATGGCCATTCCGAAGGCCAAGTTCATCGGGCTCTCGAGCGCGGATCCCGAGGCGCTACGAGCTTCCGCGCAACGTGGGCATCAAGCTCAACGACAAGGACATCGCCCGCGCCACGCGAGCTCCTCGGCTACTCGTGGTTCCAGAAGAAGGGCTGGCAGGCCGAGATCAAGCGCATGCTGTCGAGCGGGCTCAAGTACGAGCTCGACGCGCTCGCCAACAAGGACTTCCAGTACCTCACCAAGCGCTATCTGCCGCGCAAGCTCAAGGAGCAGGACTGGCTGGATTAGCCAGAAACTCGAAGGCGCGCCGGGCGGAGTCCCGGGTGACGGCGCTGTCGTAGCGGTAGGTCACGCGATTGCCCTGAAATCGGTCTTGGTCCGGTTGTCGAGCGAGGCGCAGTCCCAGCAGTGGGTGGTCTTCGGATACAGGACGCATGGAAGCCTCCGTGGTGGCGCGCGCGATTATCCCATGCGTGTTGTCACGCGTGAGGGGGTCGGTTAGGCTGCCCCGGTCATGTCGCTGGTGTCGTTCGACGACGTCGGGAAGACCTACCGCTCGCTGCAGGGCGTCGACTACCGGGCGGTCGAGCACTTCAGCGTCGAGATCGAGGTCGGCGAGTTCTTCTGCCTGCTCGGCCCCAGCGGCTGCGGCAAGACGACCGTGCTCAAGATGCTCGCGGGCTTCGAGGCCCCCACGAGCGGGCAGATTCTGATGGGCGGCCGCCCGGTGACGGGCGCCGGACGCGATCGCGCCGTCGTCTTCCAGGGGACGACTCGCTCTACGGCTGGCTCACCGCCGATCGAGAACGTCGAGTTCGGCCTGCGCATGCGACACGTGGGCAAGGCGGAGCGGCGCGAGCGCGCCATGCACTACCTGAAGCTGGTCGGGCTCGGGGGCAGGAGCAGAAGTATCCGGCCGAGCTGTCCGGCGGCATGAAGCAGCGCATCCAGATCGCCCGGGTGCTGGCCAACGAGCCGCAGATGCTGCTGATGGACGAGCCCTTCGCCGCGCTCGACGCGCAGACCCGATCGCTGATGCAGGTGGAGCTCGCCAGCATCTGGCAGGCGACGCGCACGACCGTCCTGTTCATCACGCACGACATCGACGAGGCCGTCACGCTCGGCACGCGCATCGGCGTGATGCGCGGCCGGGCCCCGATCGCGGGTCAAGGGCGTGATCGAGGTCGCGCTGGACGGCGCGCGCCGCCGCACGGACGATGCGTTCCTGCGCTACTACAAGCAGGTCTATGAGATGATCCGCGACGAAGTCGCCAAATCCATCGCTCGTGCGGACTAGCGAATGCGCGCATGCCCACACCCGACGCGGCGACGCACCGGAGCGCACTGATCGGCGGCCCCGGCGCGCCGCGCGCCGCCTGGAGCGCTACGGCGGCTACGCGCTCGGTTCGTCAGCTTGTTCCTGATCTGGCAGTGGGCGTCGCTCTACCTGGTCAGCTCGGTGCTGTTTCCGCCGCCCACGATCGTGTTCCGCAAGGCGCGTCGTGCTGGTGCGCAACGGCGTGCTGCTGGAGCACCTGTCGGCGAGCGTCCAGCGCATCCTGGCCGGGTTCATCGCCGGCTCCCTGCTGGGCGTGCCGATCGGCCTGGCGATGGGCTCGTTCCGGCCCGTGCGCAAGGCTCCTGGAGCCGTACACCGAGTTCCTGCGCTTCATCCCGTCGGTGGCCATGATCACCGTGGCGGTCATCTGGTTCGGGATCGGCGAGGCCTCAAGATCTTCCTCATCATCTACACGACGATCTTCATCGTCATCCTGAACACGGCGGCTGGCGTCTCGGCCATCGCGCCCAACAAGATCCGGGCCGCGCAGTCGCTGGCGCGACGCGGGCGCAGATCTTCTTTCACGTGGCGCTGCCGGCGACGGTGCCGTACATCCTCACCGGGATGCGCCTGGCGATGGCCAACTCCTTCACCACCATCGTGGCGGCCGAGCTGATCGCCGCCAACGACGGGCTGGGCAAGATGCTGTGGGACGGGCGCCTGTTCATGCTGGTGGACGACATCTTCGTGTCCCTGGTCACCCTGGGACTGCTCGGCTTCGTCACCGACCGCATGTTCCGCTGGAGCATCTATACTTTCGCGGGCAAATACTCGCCGGCGACCTGACGGCCGGCCAGGAGGGAGCGTTCATGCTGAGACGCGGCGCGCATTGCCTGCTCGTTCTGGCCGTCTGCTGATCTGCGGCGGCTACGGCGTGGGCGCGAGACGAAGATGACCATCGCGACCGGGGTCGATCCGGTGTTCTCCGCCTACTACGTGGCGCAGCAAGAGGGGCTCTTCAAGAAGCACGGGCTCGACGTCCGGATCAACACCGGGCCGTCCGGATCCGGCCATGGTGTCGTTCCTGATCAACGGCCAGATCGAGTCGGCGTTCGGCTCCGAGATCGCCGGCGTCAGCAACCACAACCTGGATCCCAACGTGGTGGTGGTCGCGCAGGCCACGCGTCTCGTGCGCTGGATCGCGATCGTCGGTCGCAACCTGGACAACCTCGATCAGCTCAAGGGCAAGAAGATCGGGGTGGCGCGCGGCTCCGGCGGCGAGGTGTTCTGGCTGGCCCTCATCGACAAGCTCAAGCTGAACGCGGCCGACTACACGGTGGTCAACGTCGAGGCGCCGGAGATGGTGGCGGCGCTCGAGCGCGGCAACATCGACGCCTACGCCGTGTGGGAGCCGTGGGTCACCCGCGGCCTCGCCGCGGTCAAGAACACCAAGGTGCTCAAGGACCAGGAAGACATCCTCGAGCAGGGCGTGTACATCTACATGAACCTGCGGCTGGATCCAGAAGAACCCGGAGCAGGCCGAGGGGTTCGTGCGGGCCGCTCATCGAGGCGACCGACCTCATCAACCGGGACCGCAAGCGCGCCGCCAAGGACGTGTCCGATTTCCTGAAGAGCCTCGACCCGCCGCTGGTGGAGCAGCTCATGACCAAGCTCCGCTTCGAGATGGTGCTGGACGACTTCACCATCAGCCTGTTCCGGCTGGCCGAGACGCAGCTGAAGCAGCAGGGCAAGCTCACCAAGCCCCTCGACCTGGGCGCATTCGTCTATCCCGATCTCTTGAGGAAGATCCAGCCGAAGAGCGTCAACTACAAGCCGTGAGCGTGCGGAGCGCGGCGGCCGACGCGAGCCACCGGCCGTGAGGCGATCACTATCGCGGAGCTCGGGCCGTGTCTTCTACGGCTGGTGGATCGTGGCGATCGGCTGCGTCCAGGACGCGGTCAAGGGCGGGCTCTTCAACACCGGATTCACGGTGTACTTCCTGCCGGTCCTCAACGAGCTGCATCTGAGCCGCGCCGCCACCTCGCTGCCGTTCTCGCTCTCGCGGCTCGAGGCCGCGCTCGGCGCGCCGCTGGTCGGATATCTCATCGACCGCTTCGACGTCCGCGTGATGCTGGTCGTCGGCACCGTGCTCGCGGGGCTCGGGTCTCATCTTGCTGTCGCTCACGCACACAGCTATCTCCTCTTTCTCCTCGTGTTCATCGGGCCGCTCAGCTTCGGGTTCCAGGCCGGGTTCAACCAGGCCACGCTCGCCTCGGTCAACCACTGGTTCCGCCGCAAGCGCGGGCTCGCCATGGCCATCGTCCAGACCGGCCAGGCCATCGGCGGGGTCGTGATCTTTCCGCTGGTCGCGGTGGCTGTTCTGAACCTGGGATGGCGGATCGCCGCGGTGCTGTCCGGCCTGGTCGTGCTCATGCTGCTGCCGCTCGTCCTGCTGATTCGTCGCTCGCCGGAGAGCATGGGCTTGCTTCCCGACGGCGAGCCGGCCGTCCCGCCCGAGCTACGGCCGGTGGCGAGCCGGCCCGAGTCGGCCCTCGACGAGGAGCCGCGAGTTCACCACGCGCGAGGCGCTGCGAACGTCGACGTTCTGGCTGCTGGCCGCGTTCCACGGCTTGCGCAACATTCCCTACGCCGGCGTGACCGTGCACCTCGTCCCGCTCTTGATCTGGAAGGGGCTCGACGAGCCGGCGGCGGCGTTCTACGTCGGCCTCACCGCGCTGGCCACCGTGGTCATCCGGCCGCTGACGGGGTGGCTCGGCGACCGGCAGTCGAAGCAGACGATCGGAGCGGTAGGCGTTCTGCTGGGCGCCGCGGGTCTCGTCGTGCTGGCGTACGGCGACGGAGTGTGGTGGGCGCTCGTGCTGTTCGCCGTCCTGTTCTCGTTCGGCGACGCGATCAACTCGGTGACCTGGGCGCTGGTCGGGGACGTGTTCGGTCGCGCGCATTTCGCGACGATCCGCGGCTGGATCAGCATGTTCCAGAGCTTCGCCTCGATGCCGGCCGCGGTCTTCACCGGCTGGATCTACGACCGGACGCAGAGCTACACCTACGCCCTGCTCGCGTTCATCGTCTGCTACGGGGCGTCCGGCGTGCTCCTGTGGCTGATCCCGGGCCCCCAGCGCGGCGGGGCCAAGGCGCGTGAGATCCTGACCATCCAGCCCTAGCCGACCGGCCGCTGGCGGCGCGGGCCGGCGCCGGGAAGTGCCCGCGAGATCGATAGTTCCTGCGGCAGCGACGATAATCCGAGAGATCCTCGGCGGAGTCGTGCTGCAATTTGAAGACGGGCAAGAACTGACATGCGGCTGGCCGCGAAACCCTTCCTGATCTCGCTCCTCGTCATCGTCGTTCTCGCGACCGTCGGCTTTCTGAGCTTCTACGCCGTCGGCAATCTGGTCTCGGTCAACCGGGAGATCGCGACCCGAACGGTGCCGGCGATGCGGCTGGCCGCCTCCACCCGCGAATCCGATCGCGCCGCTCGTGCGGCTCGAGACCCGGGCGGCCGTGCTGGGCGATCCGCGCTACGTCACGGCGTGGACCGAGCGGGCGGACCGGGTCGCCGACGACCTGCAGCGCCTCGCCCAGTACATGCAGAGCGAGCCCGAGGCCATGCGGCTCGGCGCGGCCCGCGCCGCCTTCGAGAAGTACCGCGCCACCGTCGTCGAGGAGCAGACGCTCGCTCCGGCGCCGCAATCGCGAGCGAACGCTCCGGCTGAGCAACACCACGGCGCGGGCGCTCGCCGAGGAGGTCGAGGAGAATCTGGACGGGCTGATGGAGGCGATCCACACGCGGATGCTCTCGGCCCAGGCCGAGGCCGGCCGCCTGGAGGCGCGCACGTGGACCGGGGTGCTGATCGCGCTGGGCGCCGCGGTCGGACTCGCCCTGCTCGTCGCGCTCGAGAACGCGCGCCTCTACGCGGAGGCGCAGCGCTACATCCGGCAGCTCCTGGAGCAGTCGCGGCAGCTCCTGGGCGCCAAGGTCGCCGCGGAGCAGGCGAGCCGGGCCAAGAGCGAGTTCCTGGCGGCGATGAGCCACGAGCCCGCACGCCCCTCAACGCCGTGATCGGATTTTCCCAGCTCCTGGCGAACAAGACGTACGGCGAGCTGAACGAGCGGCAGCTGCAGTACCTCACGACGATCCTGTCCGGCGGCCGGCACCTGCGACGCCTGGTCGACGACGTGCTCGATCTGGCGAAGGTCGACGCCGGGCACCTGACGCTCGACCTCACCAGCGTCGCCGTCGCCGATGAGCTCCGGGAAGTCGTGGGCGTCGTCGAGTCGCTGGCGCGCGAGAAGAACATCACCGCTGACCACCGAGGTGAAGGACGTGCTGCCGGCGGTCAACGCCGACCGGCAGCGGATCCAGCAGGTGATCTACAACCTGCTTGTCCAACGCGCATCAAGTTCACCGAGCCCGGCGGGTTCGTCAAGGTCACGCTCGACATCTCCGACGGGACGAGCGCCCGGCGAGGGCGCGCTCCGGATCGCCGTCGGCCGACACCGGCATCGGGATCAAGCCCGAGGACCAGGCCCGGATCTTCGCGGCATTCGAGCAGGTGGACTCGTCGTACGCCCGCGATCAGGGCGGGACCGGACTCGGGCCTCGCCCTGACGCGGAAGCTCGTCGAGCTCCACGGCGGAACCATCAGCGTCGCCAGCGAAGGCGTCAAGGGCCGGGGCAGCGTGCTGACGGTTCGCCTGCCGATCCCGCCTCGCCGAGGGGCTGACCGGCCAGGCGCGCCGGCCTGGTCCGGCACGGCGACGTCAGGGTCGGGGCGGGATCTCCTCGGCGATCCGGTATCGCAGCCGCCGTCGCATCATCCACCGCACGGCCAGGAGGTCGACGAAGGCCGTCACGGCCCGATTGCCTACCCCGTACTTCGACTGGCCGAACCTTCGCGGGCGATGGTGGACCGGAACCTCCACGACGCGGAAGCCGGCCAGCTTGAGCAGGCTCGGCACGAACCGGTGCATGCCCGTGTACGGCGGCACTGCGCCCAGGCACGCGCGCTTCATCACGCGGAGGCTGCAGGCGCTGTCTCCGACGGGATCGCCGGTCACCGCCCGGCGAACGCCGTTGCCGATCCGCGACGAGACGCGCTTCACCCACGAATCGTGACGGATCAGGCGCGAGCCGACCGCGGCGTCGGCGGTCTCCAGACACGCGACGAGGGCGGGGAGGTCGTGCGGATCGCTCTGCAGATCGCTGTCCAGCGTGGCGACGATCCGGCCGCGGGCCGCCTGAAAGCCGGCGTGGAACGCCGCGCTCAGCCCGGCGTTGGCCTCGAAGCGGAGCAGGCGAATCCGTGGATCGTCGCGCGCGAGGCTCCGGATCACCTCGGCGCTCCCGTCCGTCGATCCGTCGTCGACGAAGATCACCTCGGCGGAGCTCGCGAGACCCGGCAGCACCTCGGCCACCTCGCGCCACAGGATGGGCAGATTCGCGGCCTCGTTGTGCACCGGAAGAATCACGGAGCAGCGCGAGATCGGCGGTCACTGCGGCACCGGCGCGACCACCAGCCATCTCACATCCCCGAACTCGAGCTCGTCGACCCGGGTCCAGCTCCGGCCGCTGCCGTCGCGCAGCTCGGGCCAGCGCCGGTCGTGGACGATCACGTAGAGCGGGCGCCCGGCGGCCAGGAGCGGAGCGAGGCTCTGCTGATCTTGCAGCTCGCGAACGGTCCGACCCATGGTAGAACTGCAGCGAGAGCGATCCGAGCTTGTAGGTCACGAGCTGATCGCCGGGGCCGAGCCGGGCGACGAGCCGCTCCGAGAACGCCTTCACGTCGTGCGTGCGGTTGTGCCCGGCCACGAAGACCTGCGTCTCGCACGCGAGCACCAGCGTCGTCGAGGCGCAGACGACCGCGAACATCGCGAGGGCGCTGCCCGGCCCGCGCTGCGACGACCGCCGCCGCCGCCGCGCCGATCAGCGCCGCCCCAGCAGGAGCTTCAGCCAGAGGGCGGACGGCACCAGGATCGCGAGATCGGGGCGCATGGGAAGCGGCAGCAGCACGGCGGCGGCCAGCGCGAGGGCCAGCGCGGCCCAGATCCAGGCGTGGACGCGGAGCGTGCGGATGGGCCTTGCGCGGCCCATCGATCCCACAGCCAGCCGATCATGAGCGCGAGGGCCGGAAGATCGGCAGCAGGTAGCGGTCGCGCTTCTGAGGCATCAGGGTGATCACGATGACGTAGGCGAGCACCCAGAACACGAGAAACCTGAACTTCCGCCCGACGTCGCTCCCGCCCCGCCACCAGCCGCCTCGGACGGCCGCGGAATGAAGATCGTCCACGGCAGGGAGCCGAGCACGATCGGGCCGATGGTGAAGAAGACCTCGGAGCGCCGCCTCCAGCCCGCGCGACGCGGCCCCAGGTAGTCGCCCACGAGAACGTTCTGGACGTAGCTCTGCTCCTTCTGGAGCGCGAAGGCGAGAGCCCACGGCGCGCTGACGAGGACGAGGATGGTCGCGCCCATGAGCGGCTTGAGATCCGCGATCCCGCGCCGCCAGCCGTATTCGGCGATCAGGAAAGGCGCCGAACGGCAGGAGCGGCAGGCAGCCCGGCCGGTTCCCTTGGCGGCGAGGGCGAGCCCGAGGCATACCCAGAAGACGATCAGCGGCCGCCGTCGGCTGGCTCCGTCGCCGACGCCCATCCAGAACCGCGGCGGCGCCCGCGACGATGAAGAAGGTCATCAGCATGTCCGCCAGGATCAGCCGCGCGGTGCCAGTAGTAGCCGAACATGGTCGCGAGGGTGAAGCGCGGCCAGAAGCCCGGCCCGCGCTCCGAACATCCGGCGGCCGAGGAGCAGCGTGACGCCGACGCCGGCGATGCGCGCTCAGCGCGGCGGGAAGCGTCGCCGTGAGCTCGGTGACTTTTCGCCCCGGCAGCGAGAGCACGGCGATCGCCCACATGAAGAGCGGAGACTTCTGCATCTGACCTCGCCGTCCACGCGCGGCAGCAGCCAGTCGCCCCTCGAGCATGTTCCGCGCCTTGAGCGCGTAGCGGGCTTCGTCCTCGAGGGACGTGATTCGCGTGCCGATCGACGGCAGAAACAGCGCCGCCGCCACGAGAAGAGGGCGCCAGGAGCAGGAGCGATCCGCGTCGATCCATGATCTCGGACCAAATCTACACCGCCCGGAAGCCGTGTCGGAATTTCCGCGCGCGGCGGTTCTCCTGCAGTCCTGGGGCAACCGCGGTAAGCTCCCGCCATGAGCCGCGAGACCGGAGCCGCGCTTCGACTGGTTCATCCCCATCGACGGGGACGGCGCGCAACATCGGGACGCGAAGGGCCGAGCGGCCGCCGACGTTCGAGTACCTGCGCCGCGTGGTGGAGACGGCCGAGGCGGAAGGCTACTACTCGCTGCTGATCCCGACGCGATTCGCGAACGGGCTGTTCGAGGAGACGGCCCCGCTGGCGGAGACGTGGACGACGGTGACGGCGCTGGCGGCGGTGACGCGACGGATCCGATTCCTGGTGGCGGTGCGACCCGGGTTCATCTCGACGGGGCTCTTCGCGCAGATGGCCGCCGCGCTCGATCAGATCAGTGGCGGGCGACTCGATCTCAACGTGGTGCCCGGCGGGATCCAGGGCGACTTCGAGCGGCTCGGCGTCACGATGGACCACGACAAGCGATACGAGCAGGCCGAGGAATTCATCGCCGCGCTGCGAGCCTTGTGGGCGAAGCCGGAGCCCGTCGTGTTCGAGGGCGCACCATCCGGCTGAAGGGCGCTGTGGTGTCGCCCGGACCCGTGGGCGACGGGCCGCGGTTCTACGTCGGCGGCGCGTCGCCGCGGGCGCTACAGTTCGCGGCCAGGGAAGCCGACGCGTACCTGGCGTGGATCCAGCCCCTGGACGACATCCGCGCGCTCCTGGAGCGGCTGCGGAACGGCGTACGCGTCCACGGGACGGCCGCCTTCCTGGCGCTGCGGACGCACCTGGTCGTACGGCCGACTGAACGAGAAGCCTGGGAGGCGGCGGACGAGCTCATGTCGCAGGTGGACGAGCGCGTCGTCGCGCAGCGGCAAACGGCGTTCGCCGGAACCCAGATGGTCGGGACAGCAGGCGCAGCTCCGGGCGCACGTGCACGCGAAGGCGCCGCGGCTGTGGAACGGCATCTCGCGAGTGCGCGTGAATCTCGGCACCGCGATCGTCGGCGATCCGCAGCAGGTGATCGCCGAGCTGCTCGCCTACTGGCGGCTCGGGATCGACGAGTTCATCCTGTCGGGCTTTCCGCACGACGAGGAGTGCCGGCACGTGGCGTCGGCCGTCTTGCCCGGTCTGCGCGAGGCGATCCGGCGCGAGCCCTAGAGCGACCGGAACAGCGGAGTCGATCTCCCGCCGCCGTCCTCGATCGTCAGCAGGCGGCGCTTCGTCGTGACGCCGCCGCCGGCGGAGAAGCCGCCGATTCCGGCCGTCGGCCGCCAGCACGCGGTGGCATGGCACGATGAGCGCGAACGGATTTTGCCCGAGCGCGCGGCCCACCGCCCGCGCGGCGCCTCGGTCGCCGAGCCGGGCCGCCACCTCGCCGTACGTGAGCGTCGCGCCCGGCGGAATGCCGCGGGCCACCTCGTAGACGCGGCGGTTGAACGCCGGCACTCCGGCCATGTCGAGAGCGACTGCGGAGAGATCGCTCGCCTCTCCGTGGAGAAGCGCGACGATGCGGTCCACCGCTTGCTGCACCTCGGGCGGCGGCGGAGGCCTCGCTGGGCCGTCCGGGAACCGCCGGAGTATCGCGGGCGTGCGTCCCGACTTCGCCGCCCGGTCTCCGGGAGCTGCACGCCGATGACGCCGCGATCGCTCCCACACAATGCCGCACCGGCCAATGGCCGTGTCGAAGAGCGCGCAAAGTCTGAGGTGTTCATCTCAGATTCTCTCGACTCCGGCGTCGGTGAGTGCCGCGCCCGGTCCATCGTGGGCGGCCCGACGCCACTCGCGAATCTGCGCCGCGTGCTCGCGGTAGTGTCCAGCGCCGGTGCCCTCGAACAGCTCGCGGGCGCTGCCGCCCGCCTCGAAATGCTGATCCGGCACCGATCGGGCGGCGCCGACGAAGATCCGTGTGCGACGCGTCGAGCTCCGCGAGGATTTCGTCGGTCTTCGCGCCCGTCCTCTGCAGGACGAACCGCGCGATTCCACGCGTCGAAGTCGTCGTACGTCCCGGCCGGGTACGGCGCTTCGCCCTGGCGATGCGTCCGAGGCCGGGGTCATCGCCTCGTGCCAGCCGGAGATGTGGATCAGGATCTCGCGCACGCCCCAGCTTCCGAGCCAGATCCGGCGCATCTCCTCATCGGTCAGGCCCTCGACCGCTCCCCGGAGCTCGGTGAACGCCTCGTCCGCCTCACGCAGCAGTCGTCGCCTTGTCGCCCATCTGCCCCTCCCGGCCGGAATGATGTTGTCGTTCTGCGTGTGAGACCCCGGACCGGGCCCGCTGTGAAATTCGGTTGGCCGCCCTATGATGCGCCGACCCGGACCTGCCCGCCCAGGATTCGCGGTTGAGGTATCATCCACCCGCGCTCATTTCGCGGATTCGATCAGGGGAGCAGAGCGATGGACTTCGGACTGCAGGGCAAGCGCGCGCTCGTGACGGGGGCAGCCTGGGGATCGGCAAGGCCATCGCCCTGGAGCTGGCCCGTGAAGGTGTCGACGTGGCGATCGTGGCTCGGTCGAAGGAGCAGCTGGAGGCGACCGCTCGTGAGCTGGAGGCCAAGACAGGCCCGGCGCGTCATCCCGCTGGTGGCCGACGTGACCAGCAAGGAGCAGGTCGATCGTGCGGTCGCCCAGGCCGCGGAGCGGCTCGGCGGCTCCATATTCTGGTCAATAGCGGCTCTCCGCCCGGAGGCTCGGCCTCCGCGACCGGTCCCATCGAGGGCGTCATCGACGAGGACCTGCTGCACGACTTCAACGTGAAGTACGTGGGCGCGCTGCGCTGCGCGCGCGCGGCGATTCCGTACCTCAAGCAGCAGGGGTGGGGGCGCATCATCAACATCAGCGGCACCAACGCCCGCAACGCCGGCAACCTCAGCGGCGGCGCGCGCAACACCTCGCTCGTTCACCTCACGAAGACGCTGGCGGTTCAGCTGGGCCGCCACGGGATCACGGTCAACTGCATTCACCCCGGCACGACCCTGACCGAGCGGACGCCGCGCCTCCTGGCGGCCCGCGCCGCCGAGCTGGGCATCTCCGCCGACGAAGTCGAGAAGCGGGATTTCGCCGCGGACTCGCCCCGCGGCAACGCGATATCTGCCGCATGGTCGACGCGCTCGGAGATCGCGTATCTCACGGTCTTCCTCGCCTCCGACAGGGCCTGGGCCGTCTCCGGCGAGCTCGTCGTCGCGACGGGCGGGGCCGGGCGCCCGTGTACTACTAGTCCAGGCGGCTAGGCGCGGGCGGAGCGTGAGAACGTCGCAGCACGACGCCCGCGCGCGGGGCTTCCTCGAGGCGCCAGAGCGTCTGAAGCGCGGCGTTCGCGCGCGGGGCGCCGAGGGCGTCGCCGGCCGAGGTCGCGGAACTTCGGTCTCCACGTCGGCGTCCGTCATCGGATTGCGCGCGTGGCCCTTCGGATGCTCGGCTCGTTCGGTGAAGCGCTGCCCGCGATCGCGTCGTGACCGTCGATCTGCGAGCGCAGCTCCTGCGGAAAGCGCCGCGTGAACTCCGGGCTTTCGGCGACGCGGATCCGGTTCATGAGCGGTCGCAGGCTCGGATCCAGGTAGCGCTGCGGCTCGAAGCTGGCCGGCGTGATGCGGCCGTCCCGCAGCGCGATGGCCAGCATGTAGGGAAGACTGTGGTCGGCCGTTTCCCGGTCCGCGGATCCCACTTGGCCGGCTCGCTCCCGATCTCGCTGTACGCCATCGCGTAGATCTGCACGTCGATGGCCTCGATCTCCTCGACCCGGACCTTGCCCCGCAGCGTCAGCGCCATCGCGAGCGGCGCCTGGGCGTGGTACTCGGCGGCGAAGAACTTGAAGTTCGTGCGCTCGACGGCGAAGGGCTGGCCGCCGCCGCCGAGCGCGCCGATCTCGAAGCGGCCCGGTCACCTGCTCGCCGAGACCGTGGCGACCCTCGAAGGCCGCGGTCGGCCCGGTCATGCCTTCCTGGCCAGTTGCGCCGCGAAGAGCCCGGCCTTCGCGGCCGTCGCGGTGGCGCAGCCCTTCCACATGGCGAGCTCGCCGGCGCGCGTTTGACGCGTGGCCACGCTCGCCGTCACCGCGATGGCGATCGCGTCGGCCACCTGGGCGGCGGAGAGACCGAGCAGGAAGCCGGCGGCCGCGGCCGAGGCGGGCGCCACGAACACGCTCTGATCCCAGCCGCGATCGCGCAGGGGCACCTGATCGGCCATCGCGCCGAACACCTCGTAGCCGACGACGATCGCCAGCAGAAGGTCCTTGCCTGACGCGCCGGCGACTTCGGCCGCCGCCAGGAGCGCTCCCAGCATGTCGCTGGGATGGCCGGAGCCGCGCGCGATGTACGTGTCGTTGGCGTCGAGGAAGCGGATCATCACGGAGCTGGCGAAGGCGGCGGCCTCGGCGTCGTCGCGCGTCCCTCGCCGAGAAGCCGCGCCGAGGGCGCGCCGTGCCACGCCGGCGCGACCCGGCGCGCGATGGCGGCGCGGGCTCGCTCCCATAGCCTCCGATGGCGCAGCCGAGCGAGTCGATGAGGTGGCGCTTCGCCGCCTGGACCGTCGACGCGCCCAGGTCGGTCGTAGCGAAGCGAGGTCGCGTAGCGCGCGAGCGTCTCGGTCGTCCGGTCCATCGCGTCAGGGAACCAGGATCAGCTTGCCCGTCGACTGCCGCGATTCGAGGTGGCGGTGCGCCTCCGCCGCCTGCGCCAGCGGGAACGTCCTGGCGACGTGCAGCTTGAGGCGTCCCTCGCGCAGCAGCGCGAAGCACCGATCGGCGCTCTCGCGCGTCTTGTCGGGGAAGCCGCGCGTCAGCGTCGGCAGCGAGAAGGCGCTGACCTTCTGGGACTTCGGGGAGAGCACCGAGAGGTTCACCGGATCCGGCGCGCCGCCAGCCCGGCCGTACAGGACGAGGTGCCCGAACGGGGCGAGACAGCGCAGCCCCTCCTCGAAGGTCGGCTTGCCGACCGCGTCGAGAATGAGATCGACGCCCCGATCGCCGGTCAGCCGCAACACTTCGTCCGCGAACTTGTCCTTCAGGTAGTTGATCACCGCGTCAGCGCCGGCCTCCTTCGCAAGACCGAGCTTGGCGTCACTCGAGACGGTTCCGAAGACCCGAGCGCCGGCGGCCCTGGCGAGCTGGACGGCGGCAAGCCGACGCCGCCCGCGGCGGAATGGACGAGAACGCTTCGGCCCGGCCCCGTGGAGTCGACCGTGTGGCAGCAGATGGTACGCGGTCAACACCTGGATCAGGAACGCGGCGCCGTCGACGAAGCTCACGGAGTCGGGGAGCGGGATGACCATGAAAGCGGGCGACACGCAGTACTCGGCGTACGCGCGGCTGGTGAAGGCGGCAACACGCATCCCCGGACGAACGTTCATCACCCCTTCGCCGACCGCCTCGATCACGCCCGCCACTTCCATTCCGGGGATGTCGGGCAGCTTGGGCTTTACCGTGTAGATCCCCTGGCGGAAGCGCGTGTCGGCGAAGTTCACGCCGATCGCGTGGTTCTTGATCAGCACGGACCCGGGACGCGCGGACCGGCTGCGGAACGTCCGCCAGCGTCAGGACCTCGGGGCCACCCGTTTCGGCGAAGACGATCGCTTTCATCTCTCCTCCTTGGCCGGCCCGACTCTGCATGCACCCACCGCCTCGCGCAAGGGGAAATTGTGTATAAGAGGCCTCGGAGGTCGTTCATGCTCATGTGGACCGCCACGACGCGCTTCACGGCTGCGGTGATGGTTCTCGGACGATCGTCGGATGCGCCTCGGCGCCGATCAGTGGGCGCCTGAGCGTCCCGGGCCAGGAGCCGGTTCCCGCCGTCATGACCTATCGGTCGAGCCTGTTCGGCGGAGCGGCAAGCTCTGGACGACCTTGCCGGCGGGGAGACCTTCAACGGCAAGTATGTGCTCTCGGGGCGCGATGCGCCCGTGACCGGCACCCTGAGCGGAGATCGGGGAGGCGTCATGGTCTGCCGATTCGCGCTGAACGAGCCGGGCGTCGGCCCCGACAAGGGCGGCACGGTCCGGTGCGAGATCTCGACCGGCGGGGTGTTCGACGCCAGTTTCTGAGGAAGCGCTTCGGCCAGCGCCGCCCGGCCGCGTCGTCACGGTCGCTCGAGAGCGCCTCGCCTTGACCGAGTCGGGTGGGGGCGCTAATGTCGGCTCACTATTTCGGTGTGAGAGGGGCGACATCATGAGCGACCGGATCGACCCGTTCGCGTCAGCCGTCGACATGCTGGCGGCGCTGCGCGCGCGCC